>Ga0078972_1000597_pt1 | contig 148152 bp, 145 predicted proteins | sample YelNatPaOPGAMG01_FD_67568 | JGI IMG/M metagenome (GOLD analysis project Ga0078972, IMG submission 67568) | Hot spring thermophilic microbial communities from Obsidian Pool, Yellowstone National Park, USA - OP-RAMG-01 (SPADES assembly) (version 2) | ecosystem: Environmental > Aquatic > Thermal... | reverse complement strand
GAGAGGCTGGCGCAAAAAAGATGCAAATTGCGGTTGCGGTTACAAATGGTGATTCCGATAATCTGATGATTGGACGAAACGGAGTTTTTTACGATAGAAACGGACTAGATTGGGATGCTACGATTGTAAAAATTATAGATTTTCCTATCAGTGTTAGGCAGGCTTTTTGGATGCCATACAAGAAGGTTATCGGTTTTATCCAAGCACAGGTGGAAAAGTTTGCAAAAGCAAAAGAAGCCACGCCTATTGCATTGCCGCAAGCTCCGATTAAGGTAGACTTAGTAACGAATGAAGTGAAAAAAGAAGCTCAAGTTGTTACGTCTACACCGCCAGTACAACCGACCGATGTAGGTAAATTTGCAGGTATTTTTGCGGCGATAGGGCTTGCTATCGGCGCGATAGGAACAGCCGTAGCCTCTATTTTTAGCGGATTTTTAGCGCTTAAATTTTGGCAGATGCCACTTGTGGTGCTAGGTATAATTTTAGCCATATCGCTTCCATCTATGCTTTTGGCTTGGCTAAAACTAAGGCAAAGAAATCTAGGTCCATTGCTTGATGCTTGCGGTTGGGCTATTAATACTAGAGCGAAAATCAATGTTCCATTCGGTTCTACGCTTACGCAATTGGCAGAGCTTCCTAAGGGGTCTAGTAGAAATAGTATAGATCCTTTCAAGGAGAAAAACCATCGCCTTGAGGTAGCTGTAATCGCTTTGCTGTTATTATTTGCTGGATTATTTTATATATTTAAGTTTTAATTTTTTTGAACAAGTAAGAGCGGAGCTGAATGCCCAATGTAGATTGTAGCCGCCCAGAGAGCCTGTTACATTTAGGCATTCGCCTATGAAGTATAGGTTTTTGCATAGTTTGCTTTCCATACTTTTCGCATCTATCTCTTCGGTTGAAACTCCTCCTTTTGTGACTTCGGCTTTAGAATAGCCAAAAGTTCCTGCCGGTGATAATGGATATTTTTTAAGAGTTTCTAGCTTTTCAATTTCAACTTTTTTTAGTTTGGCAATTTGTTTATCTTCCATTCCGATATGAAGCAAAAAGGCTTTAGTAAAGTTTTTTGGTAAATTTAGTTGTGTTGAAATTTGTTTATTTTTATCTTTTAACATATTTTGTATGGTCGAAAAAGGTAAGAAATCAATTGTTATATGACCTTTTTGCCAATAAAGTGAGGCATTAAGAACTGCCGGACCGCTAATGCCTTTGTGTGTAAATAACAAATCACCGTTTATATTTTTGTTTCCAATCTCTATAATGACAGGTAGGGATATGCCGCTCAATTCTTTCATCCAAAATTGCTCCTTTTGGACGCTTAGACCCACTAGCGCAGGTTTTGTTTCTATAATAGTATGTCCAAATAGCTTTGCTATTTCATATCCTATTGTAGAGGAATTTAAGATTGGATAACTTATTCCTCCACTTGCCACAATAAGTATATCTGCCGCTATCGTATCCTTATCCGTCGTAATTTTAAAATGACCGTTTTTGTCTACTTTTAATACTTTTGTGTTCATCATAAAGTTAACATGTTTTGTAGATTTTGCAAATACGTCTATAATTTCAGAAGAGCTTTTGCAAAAATATTGCCCGTTTACGCTTTTGTTTTCAATTGTCGGCTTTAAGTTGTATTTTTCTAGAAAATTTAGTAAGTCTGAAGTTGTAAAATTTGTTAAGACTTGATTTATAAACGATATGTTTCCGTCGAAGAAATCGCTGTTCATAAACTTATTTGTAATGTTACATCTACCGCCACCTGATATTTTTAATTTGGCCCCGATTACGGGATTGGCATCTATTAGTAAAATTGAGCGATTTTTAAGATGGCTTGCAAGCATAAGACCGCTAGCGCCTGCGCCTATTATGGCAATATCAACTATTTTCGGCTGAGTACTCAAGCTTATTCCAGATTGGTTTTAGTCCGAATTTTGACGGTAATTCTAGTAGCTCCAATGGTCTATATCTATATTTATAATTAAGACTTTTATTTTCTCTTACGCCGTAACCTAGATATATAAATTTTAATCCCAATTTTTTTGCCAGTTCTATTTGCACAAGTAAAGAAAAAACGCCTAGCGAATATTTTGAAAAGTCCGGGTCGGTTATGAAATATACTGCGGATATACCGTCTAGTCCTATGTCTATATAGTCGATTCCAACTAGTTTACCGCTGATAATATACAAAACCTCGTATGCAAAGTTGTTTTTTCCTCCGACTAGCATATCAAAATACTCTTTTTCTCCCGTTTGCCTATACTCCCATCCTTTTTTGTTGCTTCTTTCCGTATGATATTTATTATAAAGTTCAATTTTTTCTTGAGAGACGCTTGGTCTGCCGAGATATATCTTTGTATCTTTATTTTTGTTTTTAACTTTTCTCATTGATTTTGAAGGCAAAAAATTATCTACAACGATTCTTAGGCTATCGCATTTTGTGCAACCGTCACAAATTGGACGAAAGTGTAGCATCCCAAAACGTCTCCAGCCATGCTCAAGGAAAGATTGGTAAATATCTTCAGGACACTCCTCTAGGGCAATATATTCCATTGTGGCGCTTAGCCCGTCAATATAGCTACATTCCGTAGTCGCTACAAAGCCCTTTAGAGGAGAGAAACTATCCAAGCGTTGCAAGCTCCTTTTTGATAGCTTTTATTCTTGTATCTAATTCATTTGCACTGTTTTGATTTTGCTCTACAAGCTCCTTTGGCGCATTTGCAACAAATTTTTCATTCTTTAGCATTCCGTTTAGTTTGTCTAGTTCTTTTTGAAGCTTTGCCATTTGTCCTTCAAGACGTCCTCTAAGAGCATTTTTTTCTTCATCGTCCATTGGCGCAAATGTTTGCATATCGGATGAAATATCGACGGCACAGTTTTCAGGTTTTTTGTCTATTGTTTTAACTTCTGAACATTTTGAAAGTTGGGATATAAATTTAATATTTTCATCTTTTATAAGAATATCATTATTCGGAAGAATATAGGCTAGATCTGTTTTTTTATTTGCCGCGCCGGCTGAAGTTTTTGCTCGTCTGATTGATATTACGGCTTGTTTGATGAGTTCAAATTCTGCCTCTTCGGCAAAATTAGGCAGATTTCTAGGGAATTGGCTTATCATTATTGATTTTTGACCTACATTACTTAGTGCTAGATATAAGTGCTCAGTAACAAAAGGCATAAAAGGATGAAGTAGCTTCAGACTTTCTTTGAATATGCTACCGAGTTCATTTACCGCAGATTTATCGGCTTTTGATAGTTCAATGCCCCAGTCGCAGAAATCATCCCATAGGTATCTGTAGATGCTCATAGAGCCTTCGGAGAATCTATAGCCGTCAAGTTCGATTCTCAACTCTTTTTCACAATTTGCTAGTTTGCTTGCCATAAATTTACCGAGAGGAGTTTTTAATTTTGACGCATCAAAATCTTCAAATGTTTCGGCGTGCATTAATAAGTATTTTGCGGCATTGAAAAGTTTGTTTGCAAATGCGCTTGATTGTATGAATTTATCTTCTGATAATCTAATATCTCTACCAGGAACAGTTAGCATCGCTAGAGCAAAACGGATGGAGTCTGTGCCGTGTTTTTCAACTACCGTCAACGGGTCTATAACATTTCCTTTTGATTTACTCATTTTTTGACCGTGTTCGTCGCGAACAAGTGCATGAAGAAAGACGTCGTTAAATGGAAGTTTACCTACAAGTTCTTGTCCCATCATCATCATTCTGGCAACCCAGAAAAATAAAATATCAAAGCCTGTAATTAGTAGGTTATTTGGATAAAACTGCACCATATCTTCCGTATTGACTTTTTCATTCGTCTCATTTGCCCACCCAAGAGTACTAAACGGCCAGAGTGCGGAGCTAAACCATGTATCTAAGACGTCTGGATCTTGATATATTTTTAATGATCCGCATTTTGGGCAAACTTCTTCACTTTGACTATCGCCGCCCCATTCATGATTACAGTCATTACAATACATTATCGGTATTTGATGTCCCCACCAAAGCTGTCTTGAAATACACCAGTCCCTAAGTTCCCTCATCCATGCGTCAAAATTATTTTTCCACTGCTTTGGTATAAATTGTGTTATTCCTGCATTAGCATTTTTGATAGCTTCGGTAGCGGCTTCTTTTTTAACGAACCACTGTTTTGATATGTACGGTTCAACTACATTGGAGCATCTGTAGCAATGACCGACTTGATGTTTATGGGCTTCTATTTTTTCTATAAATCCAAGCTCTTGGAGCTTCTCGACAACTACTTTTCTCGCCTCTAGTCTTTCATATCCTGCAAATTCGCCGCAAAGTGAATTTAGTACTCCTTTTTCATCAAAAATTGTTACAAAGTCTAAATTATGTCTTTTGCCGACTTCATAGTCGTTTGTATCGTGTGCGGGAGTAACCTTTACTACTCCTGTTCCAAACTCCATATCTACATGATCGTCGGCTATGATTTTGATTTTTTTGCCGATTATAGGCAAAACTACTGTGCGACCGAGTAAGTGTTTATATCTTTCGTCGTTTGGATTTATCATTACTGCCGTATCGCCAAAATATGTCTCAGGTCTGGTTGTTGCTACGATGACAAAATCATCCGAGTCTTCCAAAAAGTATTTGATGTGATAAAGTGCTCCGTCTGTTTCGTGATAGTCGACCTCGATGTCGCTTAGCGCACCGTCGTGTGTGCACCAGTTGACCATATAGTTTCCACGAACGATGAGTCCTTTTGAATAAAGCTCCAGAAAAGCTTTTTTGACGGCTAATTTCAGCCCTTCGTCCATCGTGAACCTCTCTCTGCTCCATGCAGGGGTTACGCCCATTTTGCGCATTTGATGAACTATCATGCCGCCGCTTTTTGCTTTCCACTCCCATACTCTATTTATAAACTCTTCCCTGCCTATGTCTTCTTTTTTTAACCCTTGTGCCAAGAGCTGTTTTTCTACTACATTTTGAGTGGCTATACCGGCATGATCTGTTCCTGGTTGCCAGAGCGTTTTGTAACCGTCCATTCTTTTGTATCTGACGATAATATCGCTAAGAGTGTGATTTAGTGCGTGACCTATATGTAGACTTCCTGTTACGTTCGGAGGCGGAAGCATGATACAAAAGTGTTTTCCATTTTGTATTTCTTTGTTGCCGTCGATTTCGAAATAACCTGAGGCTTCCCAATTTTTATAAAGATTTTCTTCTATTTCTTGCGGTTTATATTCGGTAAGTTTCATTTTGACCCTGTTATTAAGTATTTATGTTATTCTAGCATTTGGGCGGTTAGATGATGATTTTGTTTTTTTAATTTGTTTTTATACAAAACTAAGTTAACCTTCATTGTTTTTAAAATATATATTTTAGGAACATTTTTGGCTTGAATCATGTTTGGAAATTAGGATTATTCCGAAAACTATAAAATAAAAAGGATTCACTATGACATTTGAAGTAAAATCTCCCATTTTGGGCTTTGATGATTTAAGGAGTGTTGAACTTACAAAAGTTGATGATTTTTTCTCCAGCCTTAAAAATGCCAATGCTACATTACCGGCATTTACGCTTATTAATCCTTACGTGTTAAGAGAGTATTCTTTTGATGTTCCTGTTAGCGCGAAAGTTCTATTGGATTTAAAAGACGGTGCAAAGGTTGAAGTTTATAATATCGTAGTGCTTCAAAACCCTATCGAAAAATCAGTGGTAAATTTTTTAGCCCCGTTGGTGTTTAACTTCGAAAACAAAACAATGGCGCAGGTTGTACTAGATAGTAAAGAGCATATAAATTACGGTATGGCTGAGGAAATAGAACTTTTTTTGAAAAAAGAATAAAATAGCGGCTCGGTTTCCGAGCCATCTCAATCATAAAGAACTAAATGCCTTTCAGTAATCTAAATCAAGAGCAGTTATCTGCGGTCAATGCCGAGTTCGGCAATAATCTTGTTATCGCTTCTGCCGGAACCGGTAAAACTTCGACTATCGTAGCTAGAATTTATAAGCTTCTCATAAACGGCGTCGAGCCTGAAAAAATCTTGCTTTTGACATTTACCAATAAAGCTTCCGGAGAGATGATAAATCGTCTCAAGAAAAATTTCAATAAAGATCAGGTTAATAAAATAACAGCCGGAACATTTCACGCTTTTTCGTTAAAGTGGCTTAGAAGTAATGAATTAAACGTTACATTGAAGCAACCAAAAGAACTAAAAAGATTATTTGAAACGGTGTATGACAGGCATTATCCATCTCTTAGATTTGGTGAGTCACAGCCTTATTCAGCAGTGTATCTATATGAGTTTTATGAGAGTTGGCAGAGTTCATGCGAACCAAATCTCGTAAAATTCATAGAAGCAAAAGCGCCACATCAAAAAGAATACGACGGTAAATACCTAAATATATTCGAAGAGTTTGAAGCTCTCAAAGATGAGTGCGGTTTTGTTAGTTTTAATGACCTCTTGGTTGTTAGTAGAGAAGAATTAAAAAAGCGTGGAGGCGGTAATTTTTTTGAAGTTTTGGTTGATGAATATCAAGATACGAATAATCTGCAATATTCACTTATTGAGGCAATTAAACCGAAATCCCTTTTTTGTGTTGGAGATTATGATCAGAGTATATATGGATTCAATGGTGCAAATATTGAAATTATTGCTTCATTTACGCAAGAAAGAGATAATGCTAGTGTATTTACACTTTCTAAAAATTACCGTTCACTTTCTCCAATACTCTCGTTGGCTGATAGAGTAATCTCCAGAAATCCTAGAATATACCCGAAAAAACTAGAGGTAATGCGAAGTGGCGGTGGAAATGCTCCGCGTGTAATGAGTTTTGATGATACGAATATCCAGTACTATACTATAGCAAGGATGATAGCAGAGTCGCAGACTAAAAAGGATGATATAGCCGTATTGTTTCGCAATAACTCTTCCGCAGACGGGATTGAAGCCACGCTCAGAGAGTACGGTATAAAGTGCAGACGAAAAGGCGGAGTTAGTTTCTTTGATGCTAGGGAAATTAAGGTAGCTTTGGACATCGTTACTATTATTACCAACCCAAAAGATATTTTGGCGTTTATACATATTTTTGAATATGCCCACGGTATCGGTGCGGCTATTGCAAAAGAACTGTATGATGGATTGATGCTACTTGGCGACGGTTCGGTTGTTAATGGACTCCTCCATCCTGACTATAGTGTAAAGAATCCTTTCGAGAAGCGAAAAAAGGAGAACTTTGGACTTTTTGGAGACTCATTTGAGCTAGGAAGCGTGTCTAGATTTAAGGATATTAAACTAGATGAAAAACTTTTATCAAATCCTATTATGAAACATCCGAAACTTACGCAAGACTCGGCGCTGTTTTTGTCTGAATTTTGGGAATTGATACATAAACTATCTCGTATCAAGTCGCCTCACGGTACTCTTTTGGTTATTAAAGAGAGTGGATTGTATGAGCATATTGCAAAGAGTTTGGCGAAATCACGCGCTACGCTAAAAGATAAAAGTGTGGATGAAAGAATATATGAAGAGGCGCTAAGTAAAATATATCGAAAATACTCACTCTTGCTTGATTTATCGAGGCATTATGAAGATAAAAATAGCTTTATCAATGCAATGGTTCTTGGGGCGGGAGAGATGAGCGAAGGAGAAGGGGTTAACCTATTGACCGTTCACGCCTCAAAAGGATTGGAGTTTGACGATGTTTATATCATAGATTTGATGGACGGGCGTTTCCCAAATACGAAGCTTATAGCGAAAGGGTCTAGCGTCGAGGAGGAGAGGAGGCTATTTTACGTATCTGTCACAAGAGCAAAAAATCAGCTTATTCTTGCGTATGCAGGGTATGATAAAATCAAAAAGAAAAGCTACCATCCTTCAACATTTCTGAGAGAAGCAGGAGCCGTGTGAGTTTTTATCGCTTCGCTTGATAAAGAGTCGAGGTGTTTAAAATACTTTTTGAGTGAGGGTTTATAGTAAAAGAAAATTAAAAATAAATCATCGTAAAAACAAGATATGGCAGAATGTTACGTAATTCTTTTTGATAATTATTTTCATTTAGCTTGACTTTTATATAAAAAAACTGTACTATTTTGAGAAGAATTATCATAAATGAGCAGACAATGAAAACATTATGCGAAATAGAGCAAAACACAGAATATATAATAACAGTTGTAAAAGCTGAAGAGCCCGTGCGTTCCAGACTTGTATCGATGGGTTTTGCGAGAGGCGGTAGGGTTATGCTACTAAAGAAAAGCGCCGGAGCGCAAACTTATCACGTAAAGATAGAAGATAGTGAAGTTGCGCTTAGAAAAGAAGAAGCTATGCTTATTTTTGTTAAGAGTAAAAAATGAAAAAGATAAAAGTAGCTCTAGTCGGACAGCCGAATGTCGGTAAATCACATTTAATAAACTCTATATCTGGAGCTTCGCTACATGTCGGTAATTTTTCAGGCGTAACGGTGGAGAAAAAGGAGGTTGTTTTTGAGAGAGGCGAGTATGAGATAACTATCGTAGATTTACCGGGAACCTATAGTCTCAATGCGTATTCACCAGATGAGGAAGTAACAAAAAAGTTTTTGTTAAACGAACAGTATGACTTGATAGTTAACGTGCTTGACGCAAATGCGCTTCAACGAAACTTAGTATTTTCACTGTCATTGATGGATATGGGTAAAAAGCTTATTTTGGCCGTCAATATGATTGACGAAGTTGAAAAAAACGGCGGAAGTATAGATAATCAGGAGATGTCAAGAGAGCTTGGTTTGCCTGTTGTACTTGTCTCGGCAAAGCAAAAAAGAGGTATTGATAAACTTGTCCAAAAAATTATGGAAATGTACGAGTTTGGTCTCGTATCAAATAAATTAACGTATGACAATAACATAGAAGAAGCGCTCTTAAAGCCTATTGCTATTTTACAAAAAGACGAAGAGCTTTATAATGATGCCAGATTTATAGTCGTAAGACTTCTTGAAAATGATAAGGACGCTTATAAAATAGTACACGATAGACCTATTTTTCTTGAGTTTCATGAAGAGTTCAGTAGGTCTTGTGAAAATCTAAAAGTGTTGGCAAATGAAGATAGTACCTCAGAGGTAATGGCTAACGCTAGAATATCAATGGCAAAAGGTATTGCATCAAAAAATTCAAAAATAAAGCATAGGGATAGTATTACCGAAAAGATAGACAATGTCCTTATTCATCAAATATTTGGTCTACCTATTTTTCTTCTTTTGATGTGGTTAATGTTTCAAATGACCTTTAAAATAGGTGCTTTGCCACAAGACTATATAAGCAAATCATTTGAAAATATTGCGCTCTTAGCAAAAGATATTTTGCCGACGAGCGTTGTTTCTACGGCTTTTTATGATGGTGCGATTCCTGCCGTCGGGACGATTTTGTCATTTTTACCTAATATTTTGATTTTGTTTTTTGGCATAAATTTACTTGAACAAACAGGGTATATGGCTAGGGTGGCATTTTTGTTGGACGGTATTATGAAAAGATTCGGTTTGCACGGAAAAGCTTTTATACCTCTAGTTACAGGGTTTGGCTGTTCTGTTCCAGCATATATGGCGGCAAGGACACTTAAAAATCCAAAAGACAAGCTGATTACGATGTTGATTATAGGATTTTTTTCTTGTTCGGCTAGAATGCCTGTGTATATACTTTTTATAGGAGCGTTTTTCGCTCCGGAAAGCGCCGGAAATGTACTTTTTGCTATATATATATCAGGAGTGGTTTTGGCTATCATAGCCGCACGAGTCCTTAGAGGAACTATTTTGAAGGGGAATGCCGAGCCGTTTGTGATGGAAATGCCTAGGTATCGTTGGCCTTCATTTAGAGCTATTTTTAGAGAGCTTAAAATAAAAGCGCTAGTTTTTTTGAAAAATGCTAGTTTTTTTATCGGGGCAATCTCTATGATAATTTGGTTTTTGAGCGCATATCCTAAAGATGAAGCCGTAGCTAGACTGTATGAAGCAAAAATGAGCGCCACAACAAGCGCGGAGCAAAATAGTACCGTCTCTTTGGAGCTTGCCACAAAACAACTTGAGAGTAGTTATATAGGAATGTTCGGCAAAACGATAGAGCCAATTTTTGAACCGTTTGGATTTGATTGGAAATTATCAGTATCAACTGTGACTGCTCTTGCGGCAAAAGAAGTTGCCGTTGCGACGCTTTCGACATTGTATGGAGTTCAAAGCGCCTCCGATGAACCTAGCAAAACTTTAATTCAAGCCGTTAGGGCGCATATAGAATTCAAGTCGGCAATAGCTTTTATCATTATTATCATGGTGTACTCTCCTTGTTTGGCGGCAATGAGTACATTTTTTGCCGAGGTTAGGGAATGGAAGTGGAGAATTTTTTATCTTATTTATCCTAACGTTTTAGCTTGGATTTTAGCCTTTATCGCCTATAAAGTATTATCTGCAATAGGCTTTTAGTATACTTACTCTTTTGGCACAATTAGGTAGAATCTGGATTATCCAAAGTCGGGCGGTAAATGATAAGGTTATTAGTAATTTTAGTTTTTTTTTATATCGAGCTTTTTGCTATTCAATACAAGAGTATTGAATTCAAAGGTAATGATACATTTTTTTCTCAGACGCTTCTTGATGTGCTTGGTATAAAAAAGAAACCCGTATTTTCAGGTTTTAAGAAAGATGAAAATATCAGCGTGGATGATATTACTGATTTGAAAGATAGAATTGTAGATTTTTATAATTCAAAAGGTTTTTATAAGTGTGAAGTTGCCTATGAAGAACAAGATAATATACTTATTTTTGTAATCAAAGAAGATGAGCCCGTAAGAATTGTTAGTTTCACTACTGAAGTACCGTCTAGTCTAAAATCGTATTTGACTATGAAAGTCGGAGATATTTTTGATGCCGACAAATATGTAGAGATGAAAACGCTTGTTAGACGAAATTTGGACGAAAGCGGATATCCTAAGGCAAAAATTGTATCAAGCGCTATAATTAGTATAGATCCGTATAGGGCGGATTTGGATTTAAATATTACAAACTATAAACAGACAAAAATAGCAAAGCTTATACTGCCTAATATACCAAGAATTTCGAAAGATGCGATAAGAAACAAGTTAACTTTCAAAGAAGGCGACACTTTTGATATACGTGAATTGGAGAAGTCAAGAGAAAACCTATATATGACAGATATTTTTTCTACGGTTAAACTTGATATAGAAAATGAAGATTCAGAGGATGAAAATGTAACCGTAGCGGTTAATTTAGATAAGGCAAAAGAAAAAAGTATAAAGACGTCGATAGGTTATAGTACGGATGAAGGTCCAAGGGTCAAATTCTCATGGATTGATAAGAATATGTTTGATGATTTTAGAAGACTTGAAACATCGCTGAATATTATGCAGTATACTCAAAGCGCAGAAGCTTCCGTATTGGTACCTACCCTGTACGGATTGCCGTTCGAAGATAAGGTGGCCCTTCAGCAAGATGAGTTTCCGTACCTAGGCTATCAGGATAAGACACTTTCGAATACCTTCAGATTTTCATTTGATATTTTATCTACAAAACATTTTCTTGGTCTAAAAACGGAGCAAGGTTTTGTAAAAGCCGACATGCCGAGTCAATATATAAAAAACCAGAGTTATACTACAAATGCTATTTTATATGAATATCTGCTAGATAAAAGAGATTCCAAGCTAGACGCTACAAATGGTTTTTTGATAGATATGAATATAGAGTTTGCAAACAATATTTTTGCTTCTTCGCTTAACTATGTTAAGAGTGAACTAGAGGGCAGGGAAATATATACATTTCCTCGTACAAGCTTGCTTTCTAATTTAACTATAGCTTTGAAGGGAAAGATAGGAGATATTGAGGGCATGAGCGGTGGCTATATCCCTATTTTCAAGAGGTTTTTTGCCGGAGGAAGTTTTTCTAACAGGGGCTATGCGTTTGAGAGAATGGGGCCGATGGACTCCAACGGCAACTATATCGGCGCTAAAAGTATAATTGATACATCTACCGAAGCTAGATATAGATTGACGCAAAAGTTTTCAATGGTGTTATTTTACGACTCTACGATGTTAAGCTACAAATCTCTTGATTTTGCAAGCTCATTTAAACCAGCGGTTGGTATGGGCGGTCGATATGAGACCGGTGTAGGTCCTATTAGATTTGATATAGGCGTGCCGCTCAATGAAGACAAAAGAAGTCCTGTATTCCATATTAGTTTTGGACAAGCGTTTTGAAAAAGATATTGATGGATAGCTATAAAAGTTTGCATTTTGCTATTATATCTATTTTATGGACCGCCGCCATACTGTTTGCCCTTGTGCAAAACGGTTTTCTGAGCGAGGTGGCGATAAGAACCGTCACTTTCAATAGTGGTGTGCATATAGGTAGGATAAGCGGTGGAATTTTTGGTGTTTTGAGATTGGAAAACGTAAGATACAAAGATATAGTAAGCGCCAAGAGCATAAATATAAAGCTAAATGTTTTCGAGCTTCTTGATAGAAATATAGAGATGGATTTGCTTGATATAGACTCACTAAAATTTGATGAGCACAAATTAGCAAAAGAGCTTAACTCAACTAGCAATTCAAAAGGCGACGAATTGTTTAATAGTGTGCATATAGGGCGAATAAATATTACGTTTCTGGAACATAATTTGTCAAGTCTGCTTATAAAAAAAGCCGATGTGAAAATTAATGACTTTTCCTACGTATTTAAGAGGGTCATTTTTGATTATACGGCAGATATAAAAACAAACATAGTAGATATTGAATGCGAAGGCTTGTTTAAGGATATGAATTATACGGCAGGCGGAACGTTAAAGGCATCTGGAGACCAATTGATAAATAAACTGGCAGATGATGTTGATTTTGATTTTAATGCGCTAAAAGAGACTGAGTTTATGTTAAAAGGCGACGATAAGTCCATCTGGATGGGTGCTAATATAAAAAATAGCGGTATATTTTATAAATACGGTGTGGATGCTAAGATTCAAGATATACAAAGTCAATTATTTTATGATCTCAAAAAGAAAACATTCAAGGTTGCCTCTAGGGGTTTGGTAGATACTAGATATGGACAGGTTGATTCAAGTTTTGATGTGACGTATGACAATGGGATAAGATACAGAGGCAGTGGTTCGGTTAGAAAATTCGGAGTAATACCTCTTGGGCATTTTAAGAAGTATGTCAAAGTATTAAGCTCAGAAAATAAGAGTGTGAGTTTTAGCGGTGATACCGATAGTGTCTCGGTTAATGCGGTAGGAACTAGAGGCAAAGTATTACTTGGGGATACGGACGTGGATATTACGGACTCAAATACAACCGCAGAGTATAACTTTAGAAAAAAACTTTTAAAAGTAGGCGTAGATGCTTCTGCGGTTACAAAGTATTGCAATCTTGATATTAATACCGTAGTTGTTGAGGATGATAAAAATTCTACTACATTCCACGGTTATGTCGTGACTAGAAACAGTAAGGATTCGATTCTAACATCAGAATTAATAAATTCATTAAAGGGCAGTTTTAACGGTGATGAGAATAGGCTGAGCGTCAAAATTGCCGGCGCTAAAACAGAAGTAGTCGTCAGAACGGATGATTATAATGTATATAAAGCAAAAGCTAGTATAGGGCGAACCAAGATAAATAATTTTTTTACCTATCCAAAACTGCATACGGATTCATACTTTGCTCTTGATACGGATTGCGAATATAACTATGACAAAGACTCTTTTAATGTTGAGGCAAATATAAAAAATGCTACCTTAGCCGGAAAAGATGTAAAAATATCCAAAATAATACTTGCTAAAACTCCTCAAAATATAGCCATATTGCCCGGAAATTTTGAAATAGGTTCCTTGAGGGGGCATTTTGGAGGTGATGCAAATAGTAGTAACTCGTTTTTTATAAAAGCTAATGGAGTCGAATTAGCAAGCAAGGGAAATCCAAAAGAAAAAGCAGTTATGAAGGCGTCTATTGATTTTGACAAGGCGTCACCGTGGCTGTATGAGCTTTTTGACATAAAAAGAAACAGTCTTTCAGGATCTTTGGATTTGAAAGCAGGAGTATCTTGGTCTTCAGATGGGCATAAAGTTGATCTACAAGCTAACTCCCCTCAAATGACGGCTTATAATTTTGATGTAAAAAATCTGCAGATGCTAGCTAGTTATAATAACGATACTATAACCTTTAACTCTCTTCAATTTAAAAATAGAGATCAAATATATAAAATTACAAAAACTGCCACCGTGGCAATAGATAATAATAATATTGCCTTGTCGGACTTGGTTGTAAATGATACTTTGTTTGCCAAGGCGATGTATAAAAACGGTGAATTACATTCTGATTTTGAACTTAAGAACTACTTTTTTTATGATTCTAAGCTCGCCAAAATGTATCTAAACGGTTCCGGATGGTTGGTGCGAAAAGACGGTAAAAATTATATTAACGGTGACATTTTTGCGAGAGATATAGAGTTTTATTACTATCCAAAAGGTGCAAAAATTACTAAAGATAGGGATATAAAAGTAATAAATAAAAAAGCTTTGCCGTTGGCTGAAGAAGAGTTTATTAAAAACACTCAGATAAGCATTCGTATTGCTCATAAAGGTACCGTTGCCTACAAGACTAAAGATGTAAATGCGGAGCTTTTGGCAGATTTAATTTATTATAAAGATTTTATGAAAAAACCAAATTTTGTAGGTTTGGTAAGAGTTTTAAACGGTTCTTATAATTTTGAAGGAAGAAAGTTTAAATTATTAAACGGCGATATTGTCTTGCTAAACGGTGAAAACGACAATCCGTATATCGATTTAAAGCTAAAGCTAGAGGAAAGCGATATAACTATATTTGTAGGCGCCAAAGGATTTGCCAGCGCTCCTAAACTAACATTTTGGTCTACTCCTGCTTTGGGCGAGCGGGAAATTATGTCATATTTGATATTTGGTATAGATGATGAATTCGGATTTGACAAAGCCCAAGTGAAATCAGATTATACGGCAAAAGCTATAGGGGCGTTATCAAACAGCCTCTCTAGAGATGTCGTAAATGAGCTTGGGTTAAAACTAGATAAGATAGAAGTGTCGCCTAGCGATTACATTCGGGAAGGTAAGGTTGCTACAGGCGGAGCAAAAGTAGAAGTCGGCAAAAGAGTGACCAAAGATTTGACGGTTACTTATAAAAATGACGTGGAATCGGGAATGGCTTTGCAGTATAGAATAAATAGAAATATCGGTATCGAAACTGAAACAAGGTCGAGAGGAAACTCTGTCGACCTATTCTTTAAAAAAGATTACTAGACTGGCGAGCTATTGAATACTGCTTATACTGGGGTGACCAACAGTGCCGACCCCGTATTTTTTTATTTTTTCAAGTTTTTTTAAAATATCATTGATCTTTGACTTTTCGCTTTGAAGTATTGTTAATGCAATTTCAATTAATGCGCTTGCTTGTTTCATCTCTTCTACATCTTTAAATTCCGGCATCTCATCATAAAGACGTATAATTTCATCTATTTGCTCATTGATAACAGCTATCTTAAGTGATTTAATCCAGTTCAAGATTGCTCCGACATTCCTGTAACATCTTTCCATGCATCAATTAGACCCCTTGTGACCCTGATGACGGTATCAATATTTTCAGACGTATCTTCAATATTTGCTTGTGTTAAGATGTATATTTGGTGACAGTATAGACCGTTTAGGTAGTGCGCCACGTCTCCACCCTTCTCGTAATCTAAAGAGTTTATTAATTCGGCAAAAATATCTATTGCCCTGTTGATCCAATATACTTTTTTCTCTATATCATCAATCTCTATAGATTTTTTTGCTTGAGCCGCAAATTTCAATATTCCCTCATACAGCATCAATACAAGTTTCTCTTGTGACTCTATTCTAGCTGCGTTTTGCGCATAAGCATTGATTGCGTTTGATTTCATTTATTACCTTTACCCGCCTGATGACGCGCTTTTTATTTGTTGTTGCAGTGAAGCAAATGATTGTTGATATTTTGCGATAATGCTATCGTATAATTGAAATTGAGACGTCATCATGGTGTACTTGCTATTTATCAAGTCTTGCGCAGATGTTTTCTCGGCCGTTAAATTTGTCATCTCATCTGTTAGTGATGTATTGTAAGTGTTCAGTGTAGAATTAGAATTAGAATACATTGTTTGTAATGAACTGTACATTTGCGCAAAAAGACCGTTTTGTGTCTGCGTTGAACCGTATGCCAAGGTAGCATTCGTAAAGGTAGCGTTATTTGATGTAGTCGATGCCGAAAGTCCGCTATACAGTGAACCGTCACTTGTTGTTGTAAGGTTTATTGAGCCTCCCGTTGAATTTTCTAATTTAAGCTTACCTTTACCGTCAGTATAAGCTTTTACGCTTGTTTGTGAATATAAATTATTTATTGCCGTGACGAGTAGTTGCGCATTTTGCTCGGATGTATTTGATGCCAACATGGTAACTGAAGGTAAGGCAACACCGTTTATCGACATAAAAGCTGAAGGTAAGTATTTGTCGCTAGAGAGCGTATTTGACGTATTATCGCTTCCGGCGGCGCTAAAATTTGCGGTATATGATGCGGTTGTAATTTTATTATTTCCGAAAAAAAGACTTTCTAATGCGGAAGGGTTGCTACTTAATTTTGAGCTAAACATAGAACTATCAAGACTTAATTGTCCAGTTTTATCAAGACTAAAACCATAGTCCATCAAGCTTCCGCCTGTAGGACCTGTTGCCGTAAGTAAACCTGATAGGGTAGACTGAATGCTTGTTATCTCGCTAACACCGGTAAATGGGCTTGCGGTACCTGTTGTAGAATCATAACTTGTCAATTGTGAAATTTGACTCATAAGTGAGTTGTAAGCCGTAACGAAGCTGTTTGCGGCAGTCTGAATACCGCTTGTGTCTTGTGTAATTGAAATTGTAGCGTCCATACTAGAGCCTGTACTACTGGTTGTCGGTCCAAGTAAGTTAAAAGTTGCACCAGAAACAAGATCTGTGACGCTATTTGAAGACCTTTGCATTGAGATGCCGTTAAAGGTAAATTTAGCATCTTGAGCGGCTTGCAATTTTGAGTATTGTGTACCGTTTACGGTACTATCTGTTGCGGCAAGTCCAGTTGCGGCGGCGGCTCCGTTTGCAAGTGTTAACGATACGGGACCGCCGTTTTGGGCATATAGCAATATTTTACCGGCGCCATCTGTCATAGCCGTGACTCCGGTTGTCGATTTTTGAAGATTTATCTGAGCTATTATGGCTTGTGCGTTTGTTTCTGCATTTGTAGAGCTTAACGTTACGCCTGCAATCGAAGTCCCGTTTATTTTTATATCACCGCTATTTATAACCGTTCCGTTTGTGGTTGTTGCCGCACTGGTACCGCTATAGCTTTCACTGTTGGATACGGCGCCACTTGATGTGAATCCGGTTGCGGCTTGTCCCGCCGCACTCAAAGAGAGCCCTATACCTCTTCCATCGCTCATTAGACTTAACTTACCGTTTCCATCCGTATAAGCCGTAACTCCGGTTGCCGCCGTTTGTAGGTTTATGTATGTCATCATTGTTTGCGCATTTGTTTCACTATTACCGTTTGCAAGCGTCATACCGGCTATTGCTACGCCATTTATAGTAATATCGCCGCTAGCTAAAGTTGTTGCAGATGTTGTAGCTGTACCGGGAGAGGTTATTTTAGGCGTATCTAGTCCTAACGATGATGTAAAATTCGTAGAGAGCGATATAGCGTTAGTTGAACCGGTATTGGCAGATTTTACTATTAAACTATATGGATTAGTACCGACTCCTGTATTTATTACGCTAGCAACTACGTTGCCACCGGTGTTATCATTTATACTTTGTGCCAGTTGTGTTAGCGTCATACCTGAAGTGACGGAAACGTTATATGTAGCATTGGTACCTATGTGTATACTCATATTTCCGTTCGAGCCTAGATTTACTACGCTATCCTGACTTGAGTAACCACTAGATTGCAACACATCATTCTTTGCTATCTGAGATACGTTCATAGTATCATTTTCAATATTTACGCCGTCTGCCGCCGTTATACCTATTGCTGTAGAGGACGATGTTGCCGTTCTTTTGAGATACATACCTTCTGTGCCAAGATCGCTTGCTGATGACTGTACATTTGATAGTAAGGTAAATAATTGTGCCAAATCAGCCTGTTTTGTCGTATTGTCTTGAATATTTTTTGTTATAGGGTTAATTCTAGCGCTTGTATCAGCCGCTTTTAATTGATCTATTACGCTTTGTGTTAGGACACCACTCCCTAGACCTAGGGAACTAAGAGCTCCACTCATCTTTAATCCTTAAAGAGTTTTTTTTGGATTATCATCCTACGCTTTCTTATCAAAAATCATTCCAACTATTTCTCTCATTTTCTCCATGAGATTCATCGCTTCGTCGGAAGGTATTTTTCTTATTAGTTTGTTTGACGATTTTTCCGTTACGGATACATACATTTCATCAACCTTATCATTAAAGCCGAATTTTACATTAAAATTTAACGGCGACATCTCTTTGTTTAATTGATTCGTTAAAGTAGATAATTGTTTTTTTAAATCCTCCGACTTTTTTTTGTCGTCAGCTTGTTGAACCTGTGCATTTGTCGTTTGCGTACTTGTCGGCTGGGACGTAGTTTGTCCGGCTTGCGCGTTTTGTGACTGCGCCGACTGATCCGCAGTAATAGATATTCCAAAACTAGTTTGTAGGGATGATATAGCTTCCATTCTTTTCACCTCTTCATAAATTTTTAAATGTTTATAACACTTCTAAGCCTAAAATCGTCATAATTTCTGAAAATTTAAATTATAGGTATTTTTTTGAAAATTGCTATTGTTTGTGATTCAGTATTGCTAAAAAAAAGTCTTGAAATCTTTTTGAAAAATGAAATAAGCGACTTCTCTACCGCAGATATAGTAATATCAGATAGGCGTTTTGAGTGCAATAAGCCGTTACTTCTTATCGGTAACCAAGCTGATGCAGATATAAAAAAACCTTTTGGTAAAGTTAAACTGCTTTCCGTGTTGGATAACTACGAAAAAGAGTTAAATATTAGGCAAGAGGTTCTAAGCCCAAAAATAGAAATAAAAGAGTGTGAAAACATTGAAAGCACATTGGAAGAACAGATTGGTCGACTGACTCATGAATTCTCTACCAAACTAATAGCCATAATAAGAGCCAACAATGAAAGATAGACTATTTTCAACTGTAATAAGTGGCAAATTAAAACATAAGAAAATCTTTCTCCCAGATCTATCCACTACTAGGAGCACAAAAAACATTATTCGTGCGGCAATTTTTAATTCAATTGTCGGCGATATATACGGCTCGCTATTTGTGGAGCTTTTTGCAGGAAGCGGTTCTATGGGAATTGAGGCTATTAGCCGCGGAGCCGTAGGAGCGGTTTTTGTTGAAAAAGACAGATTGTCGTTTGCTTGTCTAAAAGAGAACTTGGCAAACATGCATATAATGAATGAGTGTAAACTATTTAATGCCGATACTTTTTTGATTTATGATGATGTTTTAAAATACGCCGTGTCATCTTCACATAGTGTCTTTTTGTATTTTGATCCCCCGTTTGATATTAGAGATGGCATGGAAGATGTATATAAGCATACTTTGGAGCTTATTTCTAAGACTCCGCCTCAGAATATTAAGAAAATATTTTTTGAACATATTTCGTCGTTTGAAGCCCCTGAGGCTATTTCTGATTTTGTTCGTGTGAAAGTTAGAAAATTCGGTAAAACTACTGTGTCTGAATATATACCCCAATAAATAAAACCACACTTCATAAATCTATTAAAGTAAGCTTGTAAATAACTTAATAATTTAATATTGGAATGCTTATTGCTTCGAAACTGCTAAAAATATAGCGGGGAACCTTATGGCGTATGTCAGATTGGTGTTTTTTACACTGTTTTTATCTACCTCTTTATTTGCGACAAAAGTAAAAGATATATCTAATATCGTCGGCGTTAGGGATAACCAATTGGTTGGTTATGGATTAGTAGTAGGTCTAAACGGAACCGGTGACGGTGTGACTTCGGCGTTTACAACTCAATCATTGGCAAACCTCTTGGCGTCAGTTAACGTAAAACTATCTCCAAATGCAATTATGACCAAAAATATCGCCGCAGTTATGGTAACAGCTAGTATTCCTCCATTTTCCAAGCAGGGTGATAAGATTGATATATATGTATCTTCTATTGGAGATGCCAAGTCTTTGGAGGGCGGCAACTTGATAATGACACCTCTCAAAGGTGTAAATGGGATGATTTATGCATTAGCGCAAGGCGTGGTTTCAACTGGTGGTTTTAATGCCGGAGGAAAAGGGCAGAAAAATCATGTAACGGCGGCCACAATTAGGAACGGCGCTTTAATAGAGAAAGAAATAGATATAAATTTAGATAAAGCTTCAAGCACAATGCTGAGTTTAAAAGAAGACAACTTTCAAAATGCATTAAAAGTTCAAAATGCTATCAATAAAATCTTCGGCTCTCCGGTTGCTTTTGCTCAGGATTCCAGAACAATAAAACTTGCAAGACCTGTAAATTTGAGTCCTGTAGAGTTTTTAGCAAAAGTAGAAAATGCAAATATAGAACCTGAGAGAGAGAATAAAATTGTAATAGACGAAAAAACAGGAACAGTTATTGCTGGAGCTGATATAAGGATCGATCCTATCGTTATCACCCATGGAGATATAACGATTAAGGTTCGAGATCAAAAAAGTCTCGATCCGAAAGCTGACGGCAAACAGGTCGTAGATTTAGGCGATGGAACAACAGCCGCGCTTAATACCAATATAGTGAGCAATCCTAATGGCGAGATGACTATATCTAGTTTAATGAGGGCGCTACAAAAATTAGGAGCAAAGCCTAAAGATATCATTTCTATCATAGAGACGATGAAAACGGCAGGTGCATTACATGCGGATTTGGAGGTAATTTAATGATAGGTATAGATACTAGTGCGTCAATTAGTGCGCTTGATAAAAGCAAGTTGACTCAGGTAAGCGGCAATAGCGCTAAAACGGATCAAAAACTAAAGGAGCAAACTGATGCTTTTGAGTCCTTATTGGTAAAGCAGATGTTGGATGAGGCGGTCAAATTAGATAGTCCGCTTTTTCCAAAATCTGCCGGTAGCGATATATATAAATCAATGTATACAGATGCTATCAGCCACTCTGTGGCAGGCGGATTTGGGTTTAGTAAAATGCTGTTTGACTTCTTAAAAGAGAGGGGTTAAAAAAATATGCAAAAAGTGTCGATTTTGGGCTTGAACTAGCATTCTTTTTTCACAAAGGATTTCACATGATCAAGCCGATGACTTCAGGTGTAGCCTCACAGTTATACCAAGCGCAAAGAGAATTTGCGCCAAAAGAGCTCCAAAAGAGCGAAACAACCGATACGCAAAAAAATAGCAGACTTCAAGATATTAAAGAGTCTGTAAAAGATGGAACATACAAAGTAGATATAGACAAAACCGCAAAGGCAATGTTAGACTACATCGCCTAGGCGGAACTTTTAAAGGAATCTGAATGCTAGTTCAATCACTCAGACTCGCCATAGAGTCACTTCAGTCCCTAGTGGATATTACGCGCACTGATATAGAAGATATAAAAGTTGCCGCTCACGACAAGCTGTTTTCAAGAGTAAAAAGCAAAGAAGAATTAATCAAACAGTTTGAATCTTATAAGAGAATGATTGATACTCAAATAACAACCATGGCCTCAGAAAGTCCGGATGCCGATTTAGTTGAAATTTTATCAGCAGAAGAGAGAGAGTTGCTTGGTAAAATGAGAGATAAGCTCAATGAGCTAAAAGACGTAAATAAACATTATGCAAAAATTGTCGTAGCTGTAAGTTCTTTTTATAACTCAATGCTTGAGAGTTTTGTCCCTGAAGCAATGCAAGAGTGTAGCGGTTCATATGCTACGGCATCAATCAGACAAGCCTCTTTTGTTGAAATTAAGGCCTAGCTATGGCAATGAGTGGTAATGGCTATGCTACATTCGGGGCATTAAATACTGCATATTCAGGTCTCCAAGTATCTCAAACTGCGATAGGCGTAGTTTCTCATAATATCGCAAACGCTAATGATGATAATTATACTAGGCAAAGGGTTGTTATACAGGCTCAAACGCCTATTAATGCTCCTGCAGGCGATATAGGAACAGGCGCAAAAGTTTTAACCGTACAAAGAATTCATAATGAGTTTTTATATCAAAGATATACAGCCGCATCACAGTCTAATTCATTTACTAGTTTTGAAAATAGTACCCTTAAGGAGGTTGCGCAGTATTTTCCAGATATTCAGCAAAACGGTATAGCAAGTGATATGCAAAATTACTTTGATGCTTGGCAGTCTTACGCCAATAGCCCTGCGGATTCTTCGCAAGCTATAGTTTTAGCTCAAAAAGCCGACGTATTGGCTACTAGTATTAATAACACGACAAATCAGCTAAAAAAAGTTCAATCAAATCTGAATGATCAAATGGGCCCGATTGTTGATGAGATTAATAGATTGGGGCAGGAGATTGCAAATTTAAACTCTCAAATAACGGCGAACGAGTCAAACGGTCAATCAAATGCAAATGACCTTAGAGACAAAAGGGACGGTGATGAGTTGGCTCTATCTAAACTAGTGAATGTTGAAGTTAGTAAAGACCAGCCTCAATCTAACATACAGGTTGATCCGCAAGTGTACGATAAGACTCAGAAATATGTTATGGAAATCGGTGGCATGCCTCTTGTCGACGGAGCAAATTTTCATCCTATCGTATTAAAGCAAGATCCAAATTCTAGTTCTAGTGGGTTTAACTCGATTTATTTTCAAAACGAAGACTACTCGTTGAAGAATATTACCGATAAGCTTCAAGGCGGTGAACTAGGCGCAATTATAGACCTTAGAGGGGCTAATATTGATAAGGCTACTAGTCAGCCGACAACAGGAAAAATACAAAGCTATATAGATAGTCTAAATTCTTTTGCTAACGGTCTTATAGAGAGTACAAACAATATATATGCTTCGAGCGCGACAAACTATATGCAGTCCAATAATTTTACAACGATGGGAACGGAGCCTTTAACCTATTTGCCGTTAAATATAAAAAGCGGTAGTTTTTATGCTGTTGCTTATGATGCAAATGGAAACGAAGTTGCCCGTAAGAAAATAACGATAGACACAAATACGGACACAATGAGTTCGATAGCCGCAAAGATAAACGCTCAAAGTGATGATAATAAAGACGGTAATGCCACTAACGACTTTGCTAACTTTTTTAATGCAAAGCTAACTACAGGCACAAACGGCAGTTTGCAGATTTTACAAAGTTCGGCATCAACCGTAACAGGATATACATTTGCTTTGCAAGACGATTCTACAAATCCTACTAATTTTGCCGGAGCGCTTGGTATGAGTCGACTTTTTGACGGGAAAGACGGTAGTAGTATTTCATTAAATTACGACTTGTCTCAAGACCCTACTAAGATTCATTCATTTTCGGCGCCAGTTCAAGGCAATAACGATGTAGCAAACCAAATGCTTCAATTGCAATATAATCAGGTTGATTTTAAACTTAGAAATGGACAGTACTCTCAAAATACTCTTTCAGGCTTTTATAATAATTTAAATGCACAAATATCTACAGATACCAGCACTGCGGGTCAGGCAAATGATTCCAGTACTGCTATGCTTAATTCCGTGCAAACTGAGTACGACTCGGTATCCAAAGTGTCTACTGACGAGGAAATGCTAAATCTAGTTAAATTTCAATCAGGTTATAGCGCTAGCGCCAAGGTTGTATCAACGATAGATCAGATGATACAAGTTCTTCTTGGAATGAAACAGTAAACTTAACCTTAGTGGTTCTTTATTAGTTTTCTTATTTCTTCAAATATGGATGATAGCTTATCGTCCGACGTGCTATTCTTAAAGTTACCGACGGCGCGTTCATTTTCCATATATCCAACTTGAGTATTCTGCCTAGTGACAAATGTTGTTTCATATCTTGTCGCAAAGACTTTAATTTCTTGAAAATTTTTAAAATCTTCAAAGTCCCCATGTTGTGCTAGGAACAATAAAGCCTCCTTTAGTGATTTTAGTTTATAATTGAGTTCAAATACCATTGAGCGATTTTTAGTAACGAAAAAGAGTGTACCATCCTTTATGTAGCAAAACAGTAATTCGTTTGCTAGATTTTGCGGCATTATTTCTACTGCTTTTAAAAAAAATCTGCTTTTTGAGAGTTTATCGCTTGAGGCTGTAAATAGATGTTCAATTATTTCTTTGGCTTGTTTCATGTAGTTATTTTATCCGCTATTGTTTTAAGCGGTTGCGGTTACAAAGATTTTCCGCTTTACAAAACGCAAGACGGTAAGACTATCAAGTATAACGCATTTTTTGAGGCGAATACAACCGATTCAAATACAGTTTACAAAAGCAAATAGTTTTGAAATACGATTATATTATTATCGGTTCCGGTGCGGCCGGATTGTACTTGGCTTGCAATATTCCTGAGAATAAAAAATGTATTCTGCTTTCAAAAAGTGACCAGTCTGCATGCAATACGTATCTTGCACAAGGCGGCGTTGCGGTTTCCAGGGATGTAGATGATGTCAAAATCCATGCAAAAGATACAATTGATGTCGGTGGAGGATTGTGTAATAAGGATGCCGTAGACATTCTTTGCGGCGGTAGCTTGGAAGTTTTAAATGAACTTGTAGATGCAGGTATGGAATTTGATGTTGATGAAAAAGGCACAATCCTTTTTACAAAAGAGGCGGCTCATTCTAATGCAAGAATAGTACATGCCGATGGAGATGCTACGGGCAAAAAGCTTTATGAGTTTTTGACTAACAAGAATCACCACCTCGTGCTTGATCATACGATTGTTGTAGACTTATTGGTTGAAAACGGAATATGCTACGGGGTAACTGTTTTAACAAAAAACGAAGTATTGGAAAATTTATATGCCGATGCCGTTGTTATAGCAAGTGGAGGAGTCGGCTCTCTTTACTTGTATAGCACAAACGAAACGTCAATTTCTGCAGATTTACACGGTATGGTGCTTGAAAAAGGTGGTCAGCTTCAGGATATGGAAATGATGCAATTTCATCCTACCGTATATCACGATCCAAGGTATGCTAGAAAAATCTTGCTTACAGAGGCTCTTAGGGGTGAGGGCGCATATGTCGTTGATGACAATAACAAACGATTCTTGTTTGATTTTGACTCAAGAGGTGAACTTGCCCCAAGAGATGTCGTAAGTATTTCGATAGCAAAATATACAAAAGAAAAAAACTGTGCGGCTTATCTCTCTTTTGATAATTTTGACGAAGAATATTTTAAACATAGATTTCCAAATATTTATGAAAATATGAAAGGTCTTGGTTTTAAATTACCAAAAGATAAAGTTCCGATATATCCGGCATTTCACTATGCTATAGGTGGAATAAAATGTAATCTCAATGGGCTTGTTGATGGATTTTGCAATCTATATGTTGTTGGCGAAGCGGCATCAAATAGGGTTCATGGGGCAAACAGATTGGCTAGCAACTCTCTTTTGGAGGGGTTGGTTTTTGCTAAGATTATTGCCAATGAACTAAAAAATAACCCTCTGAAATATGAAGATAAAAAATTTGCCATAACCGATGAGAAGCTATTCGTGGATGGTGATAATGCTATTAAGCAAGAGTTGAGAGCTTTAATGTGGGATGATGTTGGTATCGTTAGAACCAAAAAAGGACTGTCGCAAGCTAAGGAAAAGGTTGAAAAATGGCTAAAATCAGGTGTTGGTAGAATGACCAGACTTAGGCTGTTTGTAGCTAAAAATATGATACAATCAGCGTTAAATCGCACTGTTTCACTTGGTGCCCATAATGTACAAAATGAGGAAAGTAAATGAAGAATGTGCCTATTATAGTTTTTGATTTTGGCTCACAATATACGCAACTAATAGCCAGAAGACTCAGGGAAGAAGGGGTTTACTGCGAAATAGTACCATACAACGAACCTATTGAAAAAGTAATTGAAAAAAAACCGCAAGGGCTTATTTTATCAGGTGGTCCAGCTAGTGTGTATGACGAAGACGCATTTAGAGTAGACTCTAAAATATTTGAACTTAATCTTCCGGTTTTGGGTATTTGCTACGGTATGCAACTAATTACGCATATATTCGGCGGTGAAGTTGAAAGAGCCGATCATCATGAGTATGGAAAGGCTACACTAAATTTTGATGCTATTCATGGTCACTTGTCACCGCTGTTTCAGGATATGCCTAACTCTTCAGTCGTATGGATGAGTCATGCAGATAAGGTGACAAAACTTCCTAATGGTTTTGAAAGAATAGGACATAGTGAAAATTCTGAATTTTCAGCCATTGCAAATGAATCAAAAAACATATATGCATTGCAGTTTCATCCTGAAGTTGCCCATTCAGAACACGGTGCAAAAATGTTAAAAAACTTTGCGAAATATATTTGTAAGCTTGAAAGTACTTGGAATATGGGGCATTTTGCAAAAGAGCAAATTGCTAAAATAAAAAATATAGTCGGTAATGACAAGGTATTATGCGCTGTTAGCGGCGGTGTCGATAGCATGGTGACGGCGGCTCTTCTTGTTGAGGCAATAGGAGATAAGTTAATTCCTGTTTTTGTAAATAACGGTCTTCTTCGCGGCAATGAAGTTGAACAAGTTCAGGCTATTTTCGCACACGGAATAAAAAGAGAGCTAATAACTATTGATGCCGAAGACGTATTTTTAACAAGACTGAAAGATATAACAGACCCTGAGCAAAAAAGAAAAATTATTGGACATACTTTTATAGAGATTTTTGAAGCTGAAGCAAAAAAACATAGTGATTGTAAATATCTTGCACAAGGTACTCTGTATCCTGATGTTATAGAATCGGTAAGTGTTAAGGGTCCTTCAAAAACTATTAAATCCCATCACAACGTAGGTGGATTACCCGATTGGATGAAGTTTGAACTTATAGAGCCGTTAAGAGAATTATTTAAAGATGAGGTTAGAAAACTTGGACTGGAACTTGGACTCCCAACTTACGCAGTTGATCGCCATCCATTCCCAGGTCCAGGTTTGGCTGTTAGGGTTATGGGTGAAGTTAATAGGGAAAGCTTGGAACTCTTGCGAAAAGCCGACATCATAATGATTGATGAGTTGAGGGCCGCAGGTTGTTATGGTAGCGTGTGGCAAGCATTTTGTGTTTTGTTAAATGTTAGAAGTGTTGGGGTTATGGGTGATAATCGTACTTATGAAAATACTATTGCAATTAGAACTGTTGAGAGTTCAGACGGTATGACCGCTACTTTTGGTAGACTGCCGTTTGATTTGCTTGAGCGAATGAGTTCTCGAATTATAAATGAGGTAGACGGTATTAATAGGGTGGTTTATGATATATCTTCAAAACCGCCGGCAACAATTGAGTGGGAATAAGCTCGGAGTAAGTTTTGCAAGAAAGTATAATTACCACAAAAAATGTCAAAGAAGCGCTAAGCGAAGTAGTTAAGAGAAGCGATTTATATGATTTTGAGCTAGCTCAGTATTCTACATATTTATTTAATAGCAGTACGGGTGCATACAATAACGATATTGCCGATAAACACATCAGTGAAGAAGTTTTCTTACATCCAGATATGCGTATTGGACAAGAGTATACGATAATTTTTAAAGAATACACTTCCGGCGAAGAGAAGCCTGATAAGCTTCTGGAGGCAAAGCTTACGGCTTCAAAAGATATGTGTGAAGTATATGCGGATATAAAATTAAATGAAGAGATACCTTATACGCAAGAAGATATTTTTTCAAATATAGTTGCCGAAATAAATAAGAAAAAAGCTTTATATGGTGTTCTTATAGGCATTTTTGATGAGTGTGTTTTTGAGGAGTTGACACAAAAAGTTGATGAATTAATGAAAAATATGAGCACAAAAATGCTTGTTTCAAAATCTCCATATAGGGCTATGGATACTCAAAAGTTTGAAATTCAAAGAGTATTTTTAGAAAACAAACTTAATATTAATTCAAAATTTATACAAACGTTCCCGGGAAAAATTTTATTAAAAGTAACGCCTCATATTCAGGGGCACGGCGGCAGAAATTGTTTTGGAAAATATATATATTTTCAAGACTATGAACAAGGTGATATTCCTAAAATTTCACATAACTCAGAAACTGTACAGATGAGCGAAGATTCTAGCGGCAAACTAATATATATGGCAAAAGTTAGCGGGTTGGTAGAGTTCGAAAATTTTAATATTGATGTTAAAGATAGCGTGGTATTGGATAAGATTAGCCAGACGAAGACTGGAGATATAGAATTAGATAGTGTAAATGTGTACGTGAAAGCCAAGGATGAACTTGACGATTCTGTTGAGAATGGTACGACCGTGGAATCTGAAAAACTTGATGTCGATACTATGGTAGGCGCAAATTCGAGAGTTAAATCAAACGAGGTCACCATAAGAGCTTCAACGCATAGTACTTCAAATATAGAGGCTGAAATAGCAAACATTAAAATACACAAAGGGCGATTAAAAGCGGTCACGGCCGAGATAGGAACGCTTGAGCATGGTTTTATAGAAGCAAAAGAAGTTCATATAGAGAATGTGCTAGGCGGAGTGGTAAGGGCGGATACTATCTCTATAGACAATATTCAAGCGTCATTCGCCGACATTATGGCTCACAAAAAAATCAGTATCGGTAACGTAATCGGAGATGGAAATATTTTTAGAATTAAGTACGGTTTTAATCAAGATGAAATTGATGTGATGGAAGATTTAAAAAAGAAGCTTGAATATACAGGTAATGATTTGACAAAACTTGGAAGTACGATTGATAAGCATAAAAAGTTTTTTATTATGCATAAGATGAGGATTGATGAAATTATAGGATTGCCAAAAAATAAAATGACACTTGCACAGCAAAGAATGGCTGAGGCGGCAATAAACACAAAAAATATAATAACTGAACTGGAACTTAAGAAAAGTAAACTTCAAAATCAAAGAGATAGTCTGCAAAAAAAACTGAATCAATTCGCAAATGATATATTTTTATCTGAAGTTAGAATTAAAAAATGCACACAGGGTAATATACTAGAATTTACGGTGTTTAGGGAAAAAAAAGACTTGGTTGTGCGGTACGTAACCACAGAGCATGATAACGATACTGTTTTCACTATAGATGAAGGGCTTAGAATCAAAAAAGAGAGAATGTAACCTTTGATATATATATTATCTGACAAAAAGATAGACGGCGCTTTAAATTTAGAAGTTATAAAAACAATTTTTTTTGATGTCGAAGTTAATTTGAAACCATATGATGGATTGGTATTTACATCTCGAAAAAGTGTAATTGCTCTTGATAGAATTAATAAAGAGTGGATAGGAATGCCATCTTTTGCAGTTGGCTTTGCAACTGCAGAAGCGATTAATAGTTTTGGCGGTAGGGTTGAATTTGAGTGTGGTGACGGATATGCTCAATCTTTGGCTCATGAGATAGAAAAAAAATATTCAAACCTTAAATTTTTACACCCAAGGGGTGTGGTTACGGCTTTTGATTTGAAGGTAGACTTGTCTGAAAAGGTAACAGTTTTTGATGATGTTGTTTTGTATGAGACTGAGTGTAATGATTTTTCAATACCCGCGTTTGATAGTTGTCCGATATTTATATTTTCATCACCGTCTACGGTTAAGTGTTTTTTTAAAAAAGCCGAATGGAAAAGTAGTTATAAGGCTATTGCTATAGGCAAGACAACGGCATCAAGTTTGCCGCCAGATATTAAGTATTATTTACCTTCAAAGAGAACCTTAAAGTCTGCAGTTGAACTTGCCGCCACGCTATAAGCCTTATTTTATTACAATCATCTAACTGGACGGTGCGCTACCCGTAACATTTTGGGTCCCGATAATAAAACACCAAGAGAGTTCAGTAGTTCGCCTGTGTGTTCGGTGGCTTTGTTTGATGGCCTAGCCGTAGAAGTTGCCGCCTAATGGCGACCCTGACTCTCGTCACTTAGACTTTGGAGGACCAAAGTCTCTAACGTGAACGCCCGTTCGGATTTTATATATTTTTGGTGAAATTAAATGAATGTTTTGGTAATTGGAAGCGGCGGTAGAGAATATTCAATAGGGCTTGCTATAAAAAATAGCCCAAAACTTACAAAACTTTTTTTTGCGCCTGGGAATGGCGCTACTTCAGATCTTGGTGAAAACATAAACATAAAAGATATTAAAGAGTTAGCAGATTATACTGAAAAAAATAGTATAGATTTTACAATTGTCGGTCCCGAAACGCCTTTGTCTGAAGGTGTTGTAGATGAGTTTAGAAGCAGAGGATTGCTGATATTTGGACCTACCAAGTCTGCTGCTATGCTTGAGGCTTCGAAAGCTTTTATGAAAAATATACTTTATAAGTATTCAATTCCTACAGCTAAATATATTGAGACTAGCGATATTGTCGAGGCTACGGCTTTTGCAGACATGCTTACTGAGCCTATAGTCGTTAAAGCTGACGGGTTGTGCGCAGGTAAAGGCGTTATTATAGCAAATACAAAGGACGAAGCAAAAGAAGCAATAAAAAATATGCTTTCAGGGGAAAGTTTCGGTAGCGCCGGAAACAGGGTTGTGGTTGAGGAGTTTCTTGATGGATATGAACTGTCGGTTTTTGCTCTTAGTGACGGTAATAACTACAAAATACTTCCTGCCGCTCAAGACCATAAAAGGCTTTTGGATAACGATATGGGTCCAAATACCGGAGGGATGGGAGCGTATGCTCCGACACCGCTGTGTAGTGATGAGCTGATGAGGAAAATTGAAGAAAAAATAATAAAACCTACGATTGATGCGATGAGTTCAGAAGGGACGCCTTTCGAGGGGGTATTATTTGCCGGAATTATGGTTGTAGATAACGAACCTGTAACGTTAGAATTTAATGTTAGATTTGGCGATCCTGAGTGTGAAGAGTTAATGACTCTTATTAAGAGCGATCCCCTTGAATTGTTTTTGGCTTGTGCAAAAAAAGATGTTTCTAATCTAAGACTTGAGATGCACGACCATTTTGCTGTGGGCGTTGTAGCCGCAAGCAGAGACTATCCGTATAAAAATTCAGATCCGGCTAAGATAACTATTAATAAAACTAGGTTATCAGAATTAACGGATGTAGGTCATATTTCTTATGCCGGCGTAGAGTTGATAGACGAAGAACTGTTTGCAACGGGCGGCAGAGTTTTGGTTGCAGTAGGAAAAGGCGTCAGTGTAGAAGAAGCTAGAACTAATGCCTATAGTATAATGCAATGCGTGAATTTTGACGGTATGCAATATAGAAGAGATATTGCATACCAGGCGGTTTAATGAGTGAAGAAGTAGAATTTTTGCTTCAAAAAGAAGATCTTCAACTAGCTAGCTTTAAAAAAAGAGTTTTTGCATATTTGCTTGATGAGCTACTGTTGGCTATATTGATTTATGCGGCTATATCAGGAAATTTTAAACCGAATAATCTTGAATCATATATTCTTGCGATTGACAAAGCTTTCTTGTTTATTATGACGATAAAAATAATATACCACGGTTTTTTTACAGCTATTTACGGGGCTACGATCGGTAAAATTGCGATGAGAATCAGAGTTGTTACTATAGGCTTACTTGATAATCCCACAATGTTAGAATCTTTTTTGAGAGCGTCGGTGAGAGTCCTTGGTGAATCGCTTTTATATCTTGGATTGCTTTGGGCATTTTTTGACGGTAATAGGCAAGCATGGCATGATAAAGTAGCAAAAACATTGGTGATTGATGCGATTTAAGAAGACGCTTTTATCTTTAGTTTTGGCGACTTATTTGTTAGCAACAGAACAAAAAGTTGAAATTGTGGCAAAGACAGTAGACAATCAAGATAATATCTTAACTGCTACCGGGACTGCTATTGCAGTAGGTAAGGGCTACTACATAAAGGCCGATAAAATAATTTACGATAAAAACTGCGATGTTATTGAGGCTATCGGCAATGTTTATGCCATCAAAGGGTCTACCTCTTATATTATGAGTGACTATGCAAAGGTTTATCTTGATGACAAAACAGGTAGTTTTAATAGATTTTTTATGCAAAACCAATCGGACGATATATGGATTTCATCACAAACGGCAAGTGGATCACAGGGTGTTTACGATGTTAATAACTCTATTACGTCAAGTTGCTCGGTTGATAATCCGGAATGGGAGATAAAGTACGATAAAGGTGTTTATGATTCCGAAGAAAAACAAGTAAGACTTTCCAATGCGACTTTTTATGCAGGGAGAATCCCGCTTTTTTACTCGCCATATCTATCATTTTCTACTGACAATACAAGACGAACAGGCATATTAAAACCCGAATTCGGTTTTAAAGGCGATGAAGGATTTATCCTTGCGCAACCTATTTATTATGTAACAAATCCTGACTCAAATTGGGATAGTGAAACAACTCCACAAATCAGAACGACCAGGGGTCTTGGGTTGTTTGAAACGCTTAGATTTATCGATTCGCCATATTCTAAAGGCTCTTTTACGATGGGGTATTTTAGAGATAATAAAACCTATGATAAAACCTATGATATGAGATATTCGTCTCACTATGGGTATTCTCTACTATATGATAGGAGGAGAGTATTTGCCGATCCGCTAAACGGTGAACAAGATGGTTTTTATGCTGATGTCAACTACCTAAATGATATAGACTATGAAAATTTGCAGAATTTTAATAAATATGGTATCGACCAAAATATAGACTCGATAGCCATGTCAAGAATTAATTATTTTTATCAAAAGAATCAAAATTATGTCGGTGCATATATGGTTTACTCTTTGCAAACCACAAAAGACCCGGCTAGTACCGAAACTATGCGAGAGATTAATGATAAAGTAATCCAAGAGTTACCAAAGCTACAGTACCATAGGTATCTAGATAATGCATACTATGATAATTTACTATATAGTCTGGATTCTAAGTTTACTAGGTTTACTAGAAATACGGGACTAACTGCCGATCAGTATCAATTGTTAGCTCCGGTATCGCTTAATTTTTCATTTTTTGATGACTATTTGGGCGTATCTTATACTGAAAATTTATATACAAATAGGGTTAATTTTGCTCAAACTAATGGCGCCGCTTTTAATGACTACAGCTACTCTAGTGACATTCACAAGCTAAAACTATATACATCATTATTAAAGCCGTATGAAAATTTTATTCATACTATAGACTTTGAAGCTATCTATTCGAGACCCGGATTTAAAAATGAAAGCAACTATCGTACTTCTACCGACCCTACTACTAATGATTTATTGTCGCAGGTAATGTCAACTAGTGAGAGTGAGAATGCATCTTTTAAGCTTGCGCAGTTTTTTTATGATACAAAAGGCAATCAGATTATATCGCATCGTATGAATCAGGTGGTGTATATGGATACGAGCAGAGTGGATTATAAATATGATGATTTAGAAAATGAGATAATAGCCAACTTGACAGACAATGTTACTTTGAGTACCGATGTATTTTATTCATATAAAAATAGCAATATTTCTTCAGCAACAACTTCTTTGCAATATACAGATAAGGACGAAGGTAGTATTTCTCTATCTCAAACATATAAAAATATAAATACTTTTATAGAAGTCGATAAAGCTAACTATTTATCGCTTGGCTTCAATAAGAAAATTAATTATAAATATTATGTTTTTGGCAATTATGATTTTGATTACCATCTAAATCAGGAGAGATCTTGGGGAATAGGTGCAGGAATGAAAAAAAGATGTTTTAATTATCAAGTGAGTATCAAAAACGAAACAATGCCTATCTTAACAAGTTCTAGTAATACATCAATAAAAAATTTAGTAGTATACTTGAGCGTGAATTTTGTCCCTATAGGCGGTATAAACCAAGTGTACTCGGCAAGATAACAAGGATTTAAATGAAATTAGAAGTAAAAGTCGGTTTTTTTGTACTGATTGGGATATTGGGTCTTTTTCTACTTACAACGCAGGTCGGAAGTTTTTCTACATTCGGCAAAAAAGGATATGTTATATATTCGCATGTTGCTAGCGTCGCCGGAATTGACAAAAATGCCAAAGTTAAAATAGCAGGTGTGGAAGTAGGTTTTGTAAAGGAAATGATTCTTGACGGACAGAAACCTAGAATTGAAATGCTTATATATGATGGTGTAAAAATCACAAAAGATGCAAAAATTTTGCTGGTTCAATCATCTCTTTTGGGGCAAAAATATGTTGAAATTACGGAGGGTCAAAGTTCTGAGCTTTTAGCTTCTGGGGCGTATATTTCAGATGAAGTTAAACTGGCAGGTATTGAGCAGATGTCAAATAGTATTAATGACGCCGCTGTTGAAATCAAAGGATTTGTATCTGAGCTTAGAGCTACGTTTAATCCTCAGACTAGGGCACAACTGCAAGGCGCTATAGCAAACTTTAATATTATGTCTCAAAAAATGGCTGTAATGGCGCAAAACGTCGGTAATGCCGGTAATGAATTTGCAAAAGCCGGAAATACCGTGAATGCTAAATTACCAGACCTATTAAATAAATTTGACTCTTTGGAGACCCATTGGGACGAGGTTGCTAAAGAAAATAAACAGCCTCTTAATAGCGCTTTAAAATCTGTAGATACATTTTTTGCACAGGGTTCTGAAACGCTTAGGAAGGTGGATAAATATGTGTCTGTAGGTTCGAAAAGTAGGCTGGAGGTAGCTCTGAGAGCTGAAACATATCCGAGCGCAAATAATTCAAAAGGATATTTTGGGGTTGATTTATCGACTTCTCCGACAAATAGTTATCTTGTCGAATTTGTTTCCGCCTCAAGCAATTACGCAAGAAAAGATGCGGCAGGCGCCGTTGTTGAGCCTAAAAGCAATGAAAAGGGTAGTAGCTATATAAGCGCTCAAGTCGGTAAAAGGTTTGACAATTTAAGATTTCGTGGAGGGCTAATAGAATCTACCGGCGGCTTTGGTTTGGATCACTATGTTATGGATGATAAACTAAAGACATCATTGGATGTCTTTGATTTTGGTGCAGTTAATGACGTGAGGGGTGACAAGCCCCATGTAAAAGCTAGTGTGAGGTATAGGGCGTATAAAAAAATTGATATAGTCGGCGGATATGACAATATTTTAAACTCAAGGGCTAGAAGTGTATTTGCCGGTATCGGTACTACTTTCATAGATGATGATTTAAAGTATTTGATAGGTCCTGCGTCAAATTTTGTTAGATAAATAAGGTAAAAAATGAAAAGTGTATTAGAGATTAAGAGTTATGGATTTGATGTAGTTATAGAGAGCGGTCATATAGCTAAATTTGCAGATGGTTCCGTGCTTTACAGGGATGGTAAAAATGTTTTATTGGCAACGGTTGTTAGCGAAAGACAAGAAAAAGATATGGATTTTTTACCTCTCACCGTGCAATATATGGAAAAAAGCTATGCCGCAGGTAAGTTTCCCGGCGGATTTATTAAACGCGAGAGTAAACCTAGTGAGTTTGAAACGTTAACAAGCAGAATTGTAGACAGAAGTTTAAGACCGCTTTTCCCAAAAGGATACGGCTATGAAACACAGATAATCGTTACGACTCTTAGCGTTGATAAAGGCGCTGATTTGCAAACCTTGGCTCTTAATGCGGCAAGTTCTGCATTATTTATATCAGATTTGCCGATCGAAAAATTTATTTGTGGCGTAAGAGTAGGTAAGATCGGTGATAGTTTGATTATAAATCCATCCGTAGAGGAACTGGAAAATAGCTCTCTTGATCTTTTTGTTTCAGGTAGTTGTGAAGAGATTTTAATGATTGAAATGAGATGTAAATCTACGAGTGAAGTAGTTACAACCATGCCTATTTTACCATATGGAGATGTTCCGTTGTCTCCAGATGTTTTAATAGAGTATAAAAGCAATGAGATAGGTGAAGACGAGTTGCTTTTAGCAATTAAGTTTGCAGTAGATGCAATTAAGGAAGCTAGTGAAAAATTCACGTATGAACTATCAAAAATAAAAAAGCCGACAAGAGAATATAAGCTAAAGACAATCATAGAAGACGAGGGGTTAATTTCATATATTAAAGATAACTACTCTAGTAGACTTGCGGATGCTATCAATGAACTTTCTAAATCCGAGAGAAGTAGCGCAATAAAAGATATTGTCAATGAAATTGTTGCCGACGAGTTTGTAAAAGAAAAAGGCTATAGCGACGAATTGGTTGAATTTACGGCTGAAAAAATAAAGCGTTCGATATTGAGACGACAAATTTTGGATACAAAGAGAAGACCTGACGGCAGAGGCTTAAAGGATATTAGACCGATCGAAATTGAGACTAATATTCTGCCTTGCACGCATGGTTCTTGTCTTTTTACAAGGGGTCAAACACAAGCTCTTGCCGTAGTTACATTAGGAAGTGATTCAGATAGGCAAAGTTATGAGTTATTAAATGAGGGTGGTTCTAAAGCTGAGAGGTTTATGTTACATTACAACTTTCCAGGTTTTTCCGTTGGAGAAACAAGTCGTATCGGTGCGCCTGGAAGAAGAGAACTTGGGCATGGGAATTTAGCTAAAAGAGCAATTGAACCTATTTTGCCAAATGATTTTGATCATACTATCAGGGTCGTATCTGAAATTTTAGAATCAAATGGGTCTTCATCTATGGCTACTATATGCGGAGGCTCACTGGCTCTCAAAGCCGCAGGTGTTCCAATGCCGAAACTGATTGCCGGCGTTGCTATGGGTCTTATAAAAGAAGACGATGAATATGTTGTATTGAGTGATATTATAGGGCTTGAAGATTTTGACGGTGATATGGATTTTAAAGTAGCAGGAACAAGTGATGGAGTAACGGCAATGCAGATGGATATCAAGCTTGGTGGACTTGATTTTGAACTGCTTAAAAATACTTTGTATCAAGCAAAAGAGGGTAGGGAACATATTTTAAATATTATGCAAAAAGCTGAGAGTGAAATTGTGGTAAATGAATCAGTTCTGCCTTCAAGCGAAATATTCCATGTTGATGTAAGTAAGATTGTTGAAATCATAGGGCAGGCCGGCAAAACAATCAAAGAGATAATAGAAAAATTTGAGGTAGCTATAGACCTTGACAGAGAAAAAGGTAAAGTTAAGGTTACTGGAAAGGACAAGCTGAAAGTCGAAGGCGCTAAAGAACATATTATGAGTATAGTAAATTCAAGTAGCGGTGGCAGAGGCGGTAGAGGCGGAAATTTTGAGAAGAAAAATTATGTCAAATATGAAGACGGAACTATTGTTAACGGGGTTATCAAAAAAATTACAGACTTTGGAGCATTTGTTGAGCTCCCTGATGGGCAAGAGGGTCTTATGCATATTTCAAAAGTAGCAAAAGAGAGAGTTAATAGCGTAAAAGAACACTTTAACGAAGGCGACTCGCTTGAAGTAAAAATATTATCAACCGCAAAAGGTAGGCTGGAGCTTGCAAATGCGGCAGTATTTTAAGCCTATTTTACGTACAATCACGCCCGTCAAAAGCGTCTAGTAGGGATACGCAAGCCGAAAGTGTTTTTGAAAATATTTTTTTAAGGGATATGAATGAAAAAAGTTCTTTTACTTCTTCTTGCATTTGCAGGATTTGTTTTTGCGGCAGACGGCGAAGTTGCTAATCAAACTCTAAAATCTGCTTCTGTTATTGCGGCAGGTGTTGGTCTTGGTATTGCGGCTCTTGGTGGTGCTATCGGTATGGGTAATGCGGCGGCGGCTACAATCGCTGGTACTGCTAGAAACCCAGGTATGGGCGGCAAGCTTATGACTACGATGTTTATCGCACTTGCGATGATCGAAGCTCAAGTTATCTATACACTTGTTATTGCTCTTATCGCGCTTTACGCAAACCCTTTCCTAGGTTAATTTAGGAATATACTTAAGCAAGCCCGCTCTTTGCGGGCTTTTCTTCTTTTATGTATGCGATCATGGTGGAATTGGTAGACACGCCATTATCGTTTGGGCTTTTGCTTCGTCTACAAAATGCGCTGGTGGTGAAACTGGTAGACACGCTATCTTGAGGGGGTAGTGCCAATAGGTGTGCGAGTTCAAATCTCGCTCAGCGCACCATACTTTTTCTCCTGTTTTGATATTTTTTTGACCCTTTGTGTTACATGTTTGTGTTACATCAAAGAAGGCAAAAATGTATCTAATAAAACGCTACAACACCTACTATTACAGAACCAGAATTTTGAACTCGGTTTATGTAAAATCTCTAAAAACAACTGACAAAAAACAAGCAAAGCAAATTAGCTTTTTATTGAACTTGTACAAAGAGAAGATGATGGAAAAAATTGATGTTCGTGAACTGAATGTCAAACGAACTGCTAAAATAGCCACCCTATAAATAATAAATCTTAATAAAATTATAAATCTAGAGAAACTTCAACTTTAAATTATCTACACTCCTTTTTATCTTTACGATGAAAGGAGTGTAGTGCTTAAAAAAGGTGAAGCAAGAATGATAAAGAAGATGTTGAAACATGGTTTGAGTAAGAGTGAAATAGCTAGACGGCTAGGGCTTAGCCGTGATACCGTCAGAAAGTATGCCAATAAACCTGACGGTTATGTTCCAATCATCAGCAGAGCGCCTGTCGTAAACAGTGTTGATCCATATTTGCCACATGTGGGACAAATGCTAGAGACTGCGGCCTCAGAGAGTGTTGATATACCAACAACGGTTATCTTTGATGAAATTAGAAGGCTAGGATATGACGGAAGCCTTCGCTGGTTACAAACAGTAATACAGCGATATGAATTGCGCCGTAGAGCCAAAGAGCATGAGCCGTTAGTTAGATTTGAAACCAATCCTGGCGAGCAGATGCAAGTAGACTGGATAGAGTTCCCAGATGACAACCTCTCTGCGTTTGTAGCAACGCTTGGATATAGCCGTGCAAGCTATGTCGAATATGTAGACAACGAGAAGATAGAAACACTTATTGGTTGCCACCTTAACGCATACGAATATTTCGGAGGCACTCCGAGGGAAGCTTTATATGACAACATGCGTACGGTTATTACCAAACGCAACGCATTTGGTAGAGGTAAACACAAATTCAATCCACTATTTGAAGATTTCTCTAGGCATTGCTGTGTACAGCTTAGAGTATGCAAACCATATAGAGCCAAGACAAAAGGTAAAGTCGAGAGATTTAATCACTATCTTTGCTACAGTTTCCACAACGCCCTGCTTGTAAAACTAGCCATGAAAAGATACAAACTCAATATTGACAATGCAAATGCGGAAGTATTGAAGTGGTTAGATGAAAGAGCCAATGCAAGAGTCCACCAGACAACATTGCAAAGACCATTTGAACTCCTTATGCAGGAAAAACATTTTTTAAACCCTGTACCTAGCCCGTACATGGGAATACATCCTAGAGTTCTGATAAAAAGTGTATCAAATAAAATATCAGAAAATAAAGTTATCACACCACCACCGATTATCTATATACCTTCAAGAGATATGCAAAGCTACGATAGGTTTATACCATCCTTGCTGTGCGTTGCACCGATATTAGCTTCTTATGAAGGCCTCTTATGCAGATAAGTACAAATATAGAAAATCTCTGCAAGGAACTCGGGCTATCAACACTCCACGAGCAATATCACAATATAAGCACTACTGCAGCAAGCGAGAATTGGAGCTTTGCCCAGTTTTTAGAAGAGGTACTTCGCATCGAGGCGGAGGAGAGACTTGCTAGGTCAAAGAGTACGCTCATAAAGTTTGCATCGTTTCCTGCAATCAAGACGCTTGAACAGTTTGACTATGGATTTAGTATAGGAGTTAATCGCAAACAGATAGAAGAACTCTCCAATCTAGGCTTCATAAAAAAGCATGAGAATATAGTTCTTCTAGGTCAGCCAGGGGTTGGAAAGACGCATCTAGCTATAGCGTTAGGATACAAAGCGGTACTATCAAGATATAAAGTCAAGTTCACTTCAATCATGGAGCTACTAACTTCTGCCAATCAAGCCAAAAAAGATAAAAGGTATGACCAGTTTCTTAAAAACATACAGAGCCCATCCATACTCATTATTGATGAAATAGGCTATTTCAATATGTCCAAAGAAGACGCGAATCACTTTTTCCAAATTATTTCCAAAAGATATGAGAGGGGCTCTGTGATACTTACGTCAAATCTGGCGTTTAGCCAATGGGTGCAGATATTTGGCGGCGATAAGGTTGTTACTACTGCTATACTGGATAGGATAATCCATCACTCTCATATCATCAACATACAAGGAGAAAGCTATAGGTTAAAAGAGAAAAAAGATAGTGGAGTTTTAAGTTCTGATGTTTATAAGGCAAGAGCTTCAAAATTTAAAGTGCAAGATAATAACAAAATAGAGGTGGTTTGAGGTTTCAAAAAGTGATAGTTTTTAAGAATTTATGAATTTTTAACTGACTAATTTAACGCTTCGCTTGACACGAGCTGAACCTTGAAGCCCATTAGGGCGAATTTTAGTTTAATAAAATACTTCTTTTAAATACAGTTTAGTTTTTGTCAAAACCATACAGCTAAAGATGATCATGATGTTGTTTTTGGACAAAAGGGGGATAAAATAAATAATTTTTTGGACAAAAGGGGGATAAAAATTAGGACAAAAGGGGGAGACTCTTATTTTGTCTCATTTTTTAAATTTTTCGTGACCTTATTCGTGACCTCTGAGTTTTGAAAAACTCTCGAAGCTCTATGAAATAAGGCTTTAAGAATGGTGCGGTCGAGAGGACTTGAACCTCCACGCCTTGCGGCACTAGATCCTAAGTCTAGCGTGTATGCCAATTTCACCACGACCGCATATTGAAAGAAGAGCTAGAATTTTACAAAATCAAGCTTAAAAAAAGTGGTGAGCCCATCAGGATTCGAACCTGAGACCTACGCCTTAGAAGGGCGTTGCTCTATCCAGCTGAGCTATGGACCCATAAAAATAACAATGGTGCGCTCGGAGAGACTCGAACTCCCAACCTACTGATCCGAAGTCAGTTGCTCTATCCATTGAGCCACGAACGCTCATGGTACAAGAACATTCAAAAAAATTAAGAACGATCAAATGGGGTAGATGATGGGGCTCGAACCCACGACCCTCGGAACCACAACCCGATGCTCTAACCGACTGAGCTACACCTACCATAAAAATTAAAAAGAATTCTAACAATGGTCGGGGCGAGAGGATTCGAACCTCCGACCCCCTGGTCCCAAACCAGGTGCGCTAACCAGACTGCGCTACGCCCCGAAAAAACGGAAGTGGTATTATATATTTTTCAACATAAAAAGTCAATATCTACAAACGGTAACCTCGATAAAATATCGTCCGTACTAAGGAAAATTTTGTTACGATTCGCCAACGAAAACCGATATTTAAGGACTTGCATTGCTTAGAACGAACTTGTGTGCAGCACTTGGCGAAAACGAAATTTCATCTACCGTTACGGTTAGCGGTTGGGTGAATAGTTATCGAGATCATGGAGAGCTGATTTTTATAGATTTGAGAGATAAAAGCGGTATTATTCAATTAGTTTGCGACCCAAAAGATAGCACAGAAGCTCATAAAATAGCAACGGAGGTGAGGGACGAATATGTTCTTATTGCCACCGGATATGTTAGAAAAAGAGGTGAGGGGTTAGCAAATCCAAAACTAAAAACCGGAGCTATTGAAATAGTCGTTACAAATTTAGTTATTGAAAACAAAAGCCCTACACCTCCCTTTGCTATTGGTGACCAAAAGGTAAATGAAGAACTTAGATTAAAATATAGATTTTTGGAACTTAGGGATTCAAAATTACTCAATACATTTGTAACTCGCTCAAAAGTAGCCGTCGCCCTTAGAAATTACTTTGATGCAAACAACTTCTTGGACGTTGAAACTCCAATTTTAACAAAATCAACACCGGAAGGCGCTAGGGATTATCTTGTGCCAAGTCGTGTTCATCAAGGAGAGTTCTTTGCTCTTCCTCAATCCCCTCAATTATTTAAACAACTTTTAATGGTCGCAGGATTTGACAGATACTTCCAAATAGCAAGATGTTTTAGAGATGAAGATTTGCGTTCAGATAGACAGCCTGAATTTACCCAAGTAGACGTTGAAATGAGCTTTTGCGACGACGAAGATGTTATGAGCATTGCGGAAGGAGCCTTAAAAGAAGCGTTCAAGGTTATTAACGTCGATATACAAACTCCATTCAAGAGAATGGACTATGAAACCGCAATGGAAAAATACGGTTCGGATAAACCTGATATGAGATTTGATTTGCCGCTAACCGATGTCGTTGATATTTTTGACGATACGGAATTAAAAGTTTTTGCCGAAATTGCAAAAGATAAACACAAAAATAGAATCAAAGCTCTCGGTGTTCCAGATGGCGACAAATTAACACGAAAAGAGATTGACTATCTCACAGAATATGTTCAAAGATTCGGCGCAAAAGGTCTTGCTTGGCTAAAAGTCAAAGAAGACGGCGGACTGCAAGGTCCGATAGAAAAATTCTTAAGCGATAAAGAAAAAAATGAACTAGTAACAAGACTAGGTCTAAAAGCAGGCGATTTGATATTCTTTGGTGCTGGCAAAAAGTCGTCAGTACTTGATTATATGGGCAGGCTTAGAGCAGAAGTTGCAAAGCTAATGGGGCTTATTGACGAAGATAGATTTGAATTTTTATGGGTTGTAGATTTCCCTATGTTTGAAGTTGAAGACGGAAAAACAAAAGCGCTTCATCATCCATTTACAATGCCGAAAGATATAGATAATCCTGATATAGAAGAGATAAAATCTGTCGCTTATGACGTCGTTTTAAACGGCTATGAAATTGGCGGCGGAAGCATTAGAATACACAAAGAAGAGATGCAAAAGAGAATATTTGAACTTCTTGGTATCGGCGAAGAGGAAGCAAAGCATAAGTTTGGTTTTCTACTAGATGCACTACGATTCGGCGCACCTCCACATGGCGGTTTTGCCCTAGGACTCGATAGGATTATAATGCTGATGACAAAAAGTGAAAGTATCAGGGACGTTATTGCATTCCCTAAAACACAAAAAGCACAATGCCTAATGACAAGCGCGCCTAGCGAAGTAGACGATGTACAATTAAAAGAACTTGCGATTAGAATCTCTAAATTGCAAAACGAACAACGAAATTCTTAATATTAATCTTAAAAAAGGAAAGAGTATGAAAAAACTATTTTTGATTATCGGGGCGCCGGGAAGCGGTAAAACAACAGATGCTAGTCTTATAGCAGAGAGAAATGAGGGGATTTCTCACTACTCAACCGGTGACTTACTAAGAGCTGAAAGCGCAAGCGGTAGCGAGTTAGGTCGTCAAATAGAAAGCTTTACTTCAAAAGGCAATCTTGTTCCACTAGAAATCGTAATAAACACGGTTGTAACGGCTATCAAAAACTGCGGAGACAATGTTGTCGTAATAGACGGCTTCCCAAGAAGTGTAGAGCAAATGACAAAATTAGACGAAGTCCTATCATCAGATACTAGCGTAGAACTTACAAGCGTAATTGAAGTGGTAGTGAGCGAAGAAGTTGCAAAAGATAGGGTTCTTGGTCGCGCTAGAGGAGCTGACGACAATGCCGAGGTATTCTACAACAGAATGAAAGTATTTATGGAACCGCTAAAAGAAATTCAAGATTTTTACGGAAAAAAAGGAATCTACTGCCAAATAAACGCCGAAAGAACAATAGACGAAATAGTTGACGATGTGGATGCACATATAAAAAGCAAAATCTAAACAAATACGATACGTAATGAAATTTTTAACCGTAGACGACGCAAAAGTACTTCGTACGATATTAAAGACAATAGTTGAAAACTATAATCCTGATGCCGTAGTACTTGAAGCAACGAACGGTGAGGAAGGTCTAAAAATTTTATCTACAAACCCAGATGTTCAAATGGTTTTTGTAGACTGGAATATGCCGGTACTAAACGGATATGAGCTTGTAAAAAGAATTAGAGCAAACGAGATATATAAAAATCTAAAAATTATCATGGCAACCACGGAAAGCGGGCGAGATAAAGTAACAGAAGCCGCCAAAATAGGTATCAACGGTTACATTATCAAGCCTTTTAGTCAAGAGATTGTAGAAAAAGTTATTAAAAAATATTTTGAAGCAAAATGAATTTTTATACCTGTATTATCGGCACCGAACTTCTAAACGGCAGACGAAAAGACGAGCATTTTGATTTTGTCAATGCAGAATTACTAAAACGTGGATGGGAACAAAAAGCTAGTTTTGTCATAAAAGACGAGCCTAGCTTTATCGCCGACGTATTTAATCTAATCAGAAATGACCCGAATTCAGTTATGTTTAGCTTTGGCGGTATCGGGGCTACACCTGATGACCATACGAGAGAAGTTGCGGCAAAAGTTTTTACAAATAATGAAATGACAGAGCATCCAGAAGCAGTAGGGCTTATTACCGATAGATTCGGGGAGGCATCTTATCCAAATCGTATTAAAATGGCTTATCTTCCGATTGGCGCCGGACTTTTAACAAATGTAGTAAACAAAATCCCAGGCTTTTATTTGGAAGATAGATTTTTCTTTGTTCCCGGTTTTCCGTCTATGGCACAAGCTATGGTTATTGAAGCCCTTGATAAGTTTTATCCACAAAATAAGCCAAAGTTCTCCCGTACGTTTACAGCTTTTTGCTCAGAGGAAAACCTCATCGACATTATGCACTCTCTTCCGTCTTCTATAGAATTTTCTAGTCTTCCTATTATGGATGGCGACAAACGCGCCGTTGAACTTTACCTAGCGTCACACAACTCCTGTTTGACGGAAGATTGTTATGAACATTTTGTAACACTAACTGAAAAAAAAGGGGTTAAATGGAGAGACGGCGGATATTTTGACACGCTTGGAAATTAGAATGGCTACGGTCTATAGAAAAATTCTCAGCTTTTATCAAAAAATCATCTCTCCACTTTTTAGCCCGTCTTGCAGATACTATCCATCATGTTCAGAATATGCCAAGTGGCAATTTGATACCAACTCCGCGCCAAAAGCTTTTGTTTCAAGCGCCATAAGAATCATGAGATGCAACAAGCTATTTGACGGCGGTATAGATTACCCACAAATCAACTATAAACCACCGAAGTTACTAGATAGAAATTCTCAAAATATCAAAATAAAATATTGGTTCGTAAAAAACAGTGGCAGTTTTGCGGTAATAAAGTCGCTTAAATAGCTTTTTTATAGTGGTGTTTAATGCTCTCAAAAGCATTCTGGATGGATTGAAATTTTTGCGTATAGTTACGAATCGTCTGCTCATCCTTACCAAAAACGTTGTCAGGATGGTACTCTTTGATGAGTCTCATATAGCTTTGTTTAACTTTTTCAAAACTATCGCCTGGTGTTGCATTGAGCGTATGGAAATGCCCATTTATAGCAACATCGGAAAACCTATCAATAAAGTACATTCTCTCAAAACCGCCGTCTTTGCAAAATACCGCCAACTCTTCTTCTGAGTAGATAAATCTCACGTAAGTATCGTCAACTTTCAATCCTCTAGTTAACAACTCTTTTGTTTTTTGTACGGCGCTAGGCGACACGGCAAAAACCTTGATAAGCCTAGCTACATAATCTACCTCTTTTTTTTCAGGTCTATATAGATTTTCTAGTGTCTCAAAAATTTTATTGTTAGGATTGTAGATTCTAAGACTTACGGTTCCTAGTATCATTCTGGCATAAATAAACGTATCCTTTAGCTTACTAGCATCTGCTATAAACTCAACTAAAATTGGGAGATTTTTTTCCGTATTGAAATATATTTTGCTTTTTCTATTTTTGTTGAAGTTTGTAATAAGACAATCCATAAAAAAACGTCTCTTGGCGCGGTCGTTTTCTCTAGGATATATTACAAAACCGCCTGCAAGCTTTATTGAATATGCGAAGTTCTTTGACGTATATTTTTTGATATAGTCACAATACGCCTTATCACCTTGGTCTATCTGGGCTTTAAATAAATTGGCGGTCTGTTTTACAGAGAAAACCTGATTTTCGATCATCCTACCGACTCCTATTATATGAGATAAAAAGCAAATTTGGTTCCATATTTTTGTCTTGTCGGTAACTCTTCTGAAAGATATGCTGGATAGAGTTTTTTAACAAGTTGAATACTTTGATTTTTTAAACTACAATACCAAATCTTCTATCTAGGAGGCAGTGATGAATATCCTCTCCAATTGGAACTCTCTTATCGATACCGTCGTTTCGTATCGTAAGCAACTCTTGGACGATGAGTCGGTAACAAATACGGTAGAATCACTTCATAAATGCCGCACCGCCATAAGACGGATTCAGACCGTCGTCTGGCTCTCAAAAAAATTAGGACATGAAATACCATTAATAAAACCGCTAAAAGTTTTTTTTTCGCTCACGTCTGATATTAGGGACTTGGATTTACTTATTAACTGGCTAAAAGGAAATAATGATTCAGATAGCAAAATACTAACCGCCGCCCTTTTGCCGCACTGCGCATTAGCAAAAATAAACGCCAAAGAGTACCTATTACGAAAAATCGACGACTCATACTTGAATAACTTACGTCTATGGGCGACGTCTACAAAAGAAGAACATGACATAAATGCAGTTGCCAAATCTCTCAAAATAGATGCTTTTCTCATATTGGAAAATTTCAAAGAAATTTCAGGAGAGATATTTTTATCAGACGATGCCTTACTCCACAGCTTCAGAAAAGAGATCAAAAAAATCAGGTATGGCTATGAGCTATTAAGGACAGAGGGCTTTGAAGATTTACATATTGGTTTTAAAGAGCTTCAGGATAAATTAGGCGCCGTTCAAGATGCCGTAGCATGGAAGCAATGGCTAAAAATTATCAGTGCAGATGAATCAAATAAAATTAAACTTATAGAAGAAATGTACTTAAAGGCAAAAACAGAGCTTGCAGAATTTTTGGGGAAAGAATTCCGTAGCATAAATAAAGCTCTAAATTATGATTTATAAATCAAAATACCCTCATAAACGGAAAAATAAGAGCCAAAAATAAACCTGCCGAAACCAAAATAAGAGCCGTTACGGTGTAAGGCTTACAACCATAAAGCGAAGCAAGATTTACGTTGCTAACCGCAAGAGGCATACACACTTGCAAAAAGACAATAGTTTTTATAAAAGAGCTAGCATCACTAAACAATAATACTGCAAAAGCGATAAGCGGCATAAATACAAATTTATTAACCATTGCAAATATCAGAGTCTTTTTTTCCACACTAACTCTACCAAGCCCTGCCATAAATACACCAAAAATAACAAGTTGAATAACCATGCTTGTATGCGCACCCATTTCTACTATCTTGGTAACTGACGCATTAAGCGTCACTCCTGCGAAATTTAGCAGTATCGCACCGAGCGAAAACCAAATCACTGGGATGGAGACGATATTTTTAACTGCTTCTTTTGTCGTAAAATTGCCCATAGAATACAAAAATACGCCTACCACATAAAGAACAAAAACATTCGCAGTGTTTATCAAAACAGCATAAAATGCGGCTTCTTTGCCAAACAACCCAACAAGCAGGGGGATGCCAAGATTGCCAGTGTTGCCTATCACGCCTGCGGCAGTTATGATAGCTACATCTTTTTTGTCGTTAAAAAATCTAGAAAACAGCACAAAACCCGCAACAGAACCGATAACGGAAATAGCTAGATACAAAGCAGGGGCAAAAAAGTCGTTAATCTCCATTTTTTTACCTAAAATTCCCCAAAATGCGAGCATCGGTTGCAAAAAATAGACCGACAAAAGAACCAGAGTCCGCTCGTCAATCTCACTAAATATCCTCTTTGCTACAAATCCCAAAAGAACAAAGAAATAGACGCCGCAGATGATAACAATCGTACTCACTTATAAAATACCGCTAGCCAGATTGTAGGATTTGCCGTATATTCGACACGATGTCGAGTACGAGCCTGAATATTGAGATAATCGCCTTTTTGGAGCGTTATGATTTCGTCATTCAGTCTGATTTTTGCTTCGCCTTCTAGTACGGTAACCAACTCGTTTTCGTCTTGGTCGTACCAAAATCCTTCTGGTGATGTTTGTCCGTAGGAGACTATCTTTTCTATTCTGGTGTTTGCAGTTTGGAGGATGGTTTCAAAAAGCTCGTCTGAGTATAATTGAGTAATGTCAAAAATATTTAATGTCTTTTTACTTTTTAATTTCTTCAATTTTGCCAACTAAAAACATATACGGATATTTTTCTTCACTCTCTTCATACTCTGCAAAGAAATCTTTTAGCTCATCTTTATATTCTATTTGCCAATCGCCAAATTCATTTATCATGCCAACACTTTTTCAAAATATTCTCCACCATCTCCACACTCATCTGCGTCACGCATTGGTTATCATCACACACCGTTTTGCGGTGGTTGTGTGCACTGACACATGGAGAACACGATAGTCCTAGATATATCGGAGTGAAATTGCCTAGCGAGCCATAAAGCGCAGGTGTCTCAGGACCAAATATGACAAAAGTCGGTAGGTCGGTGACAGCAGCAAAGTGCGCTGGCCCGCTGTCATTTGTCAGCATAAATACTGCCGATGAGTACAGAGCTGGCAGTTCGCCAAAAGTGGTCTTTCCAGCGAAATTTACACACCTCTCACCCAGAGCATCGGCGATAAATTGTAGCCCATCTCTCTCAGCCGGTGCACCTGTAAGATAGATATACAGCGAGTCGTCTTTTGCTAGCAGACGCTTGCCCAGCTCGATGTAGTTTTCTCTAGGCCAACGGCGAAGCGGCATCAGGTCAGAGGCGTTGGCGTTAAACAAAGCCACCTTGTGTTTGGAGAAATCCAGAGTGGATGACTCGGACAGCATCTTGGCTCGCATCGACTCTTTTTGGCTCTCGCTTATCTCCATTTTGCGCAATACTATCTCATCATCCCCAACTGCTCTTTTGGTAAACGGTGTTTGCATATTTTCGCTAAGTAGCGCATCTGCTAGGGCTATGAAGTTTTTGGAGATGTGCTGATGTGAGTTGTAGGCGACCTTGTGTGTCAGCATACTTCCACGATACAGACCCTCTTGAGTAAAGGCGTGGTAGCCGACACGAATCCCAGCACCACAAAATCCGGTCAATAGAGCCGTAAAACGGGAAAAAAGCTCAAGGTCGATGACAGAATCGATATTTTTCTCCCTGCACCAGAACAAAAATCGCAAAGTATCACCGATGATAGAGCCTAACCCATCATCACGAATGGTGAAAATGTTTTCTTCAGGGATAGTTTTTAGCAAATCAAGACTAGGTTTGTTTTTTTTGAAAATTACAAAATGCAGATTGCATCCGGCGCTTTTGAGCTTTTGCATCATCGGGTCAGCCAAAATGGTACTTCCCATCTCACTCAGCTCTATCAGCAATACGTTTTTTGGTCTTTTTACGTCTGATTTGCAAAACAGCTTGTGAATCGGTGTCGAAATTGCGCAAAGCGGTACTCCGACCCAATAATCAACAGCCCTCATCGTATCTACGGTCATAGCAAACTCCTTTTTTCACTCAGCCACACAAAAGCTCCCGGTAAACTAGCCAATATAACGGTGATGCCGTACAACATCGCAACTGCCAAAATCGCCGCTTTATCGGCGCCAATCATCCCAAATAGCGTCACCATGATACTCTCTCTCACACCCCATCCGGCAAGAGAAATAGGCACAATCATCATCAAAAATACGGGCGGCATAAGCAAACAATATATCCAAGGCTCATAATCAAGTCTCACCGCACGAGCCAGAGCAAATACACAAAGCACGGAAAATAGATGTACGAAAATAGATATGCCGATTTGCATAACGGCTTCTCTTTTTTTGTTGTAAACCATCCAAAAAGCATTTGAAAGCTCGACTATTTTTGTCATAATTTTTATACGTCGCAAAAAACCTATTCGCCTGATAACAAGCAAAAATCCAAGTCCGCTCAAGCCGCCTATACAAATAGCAATAATTGTTAGAGAAAATGAAATAGGCAAGAAATCAGGCATAAATGACAAAGCTAACAAATTGACTATCAAAAGTCCCGCAAGTCCTGCGATACGGTCAATAAATACGGCATAAAACGAATCTGACCAATTTTTGCCCGATTCATGGAGGTCATAAATCCGCACGGCATCTCCACCTATGGAGCCTGGAAGCGCCTGATTGAAAAAACTTCCCTTGAAATAACTAGACAAATAAAACCGCCAACCAGCCGCAAGTCCTAAAATTCTTGTAATCCTACCCCATCTATAAGCCGCCAAGATAGTCGAAAGAAGCGCCAAGACAAGCGCCATTAACAGTAGCGGAATATCAGCTCTTTCAATGTATTTTGAGACGACTGAAATATCTACTCTGGAAAACAAAAACCAAAAAAGCGCAACGGTAATAAGCGCTTTTACAATATTTTTTATCAATTAGAAACCCTGTAAATATAAAATTTCCTCTTTTTGTACGCCGGAGAAGCGGTTTGAAAAATCTCTATGAGTTCTGTATTTTGCCAGATTTTGGCTAATTCGGCTTTTCTATCCGTATCACTCACATAAATACCTTTTTGGGTTTTAAATTCCATACCTTTTTGCCACTCATCAAACATCGAACGCCTCGTAGAAGTCGGAATCCTAGCTTCGCCGTATTCAGGAAGATAAAAACTCATAATTGAAGCCATCGTCAAATGGTCGGCAAATATTTTATCATCAGGTACTGCCACTCTTCGCACCTCATCTGACAGCTCTTTGTAGCCATATAATCTGGAGTGGATATTCTGCTCGCCCTTAAGACCTACAAGTGACGGGAAACGAACGACAATCGATAAAACAAGAGAGATTCCAAGCCCAATAGTTAAAAGTTTTTTAGCACCCGTAATTACCAAATATCTCGCCGTAAATATACTCAGTCCGATAAATGCCGGAGCGACCCAATTGAGTTGCATTTTGAGAAATAGCCCTTTATACAAAAAAAACGCTATAACAAAAATTCCAGATAATGCAAAATATAGCAGTTTATCATCGTAAAACCACTCCTTGATTCTGGTTAGTAAAAATAAAAAATAGCCAAAAAATAGGGGTGAAAAGACCAAAAAAAGTCCGCCGAAAAACTCAAAAAAATGACCCCAATCAATAGAAAAACTCTCATTTGTACCGTGCTTGAACTGGAAAGCAAAACTCAACCAGTCGTGCGTATAGTTCCAGTAGATAGTAGGAGCAAAAAACAAAATAGCAAAAAGAACGGCTAACCACGGCTTAAATGAGAAAATATCTTTTCGCCTTCTAATAAGTAAAAATATTCCTATAAAAGCAAGCAGTAAAATAGCCGTATATTTTGACGATAAAGCAAGCCCTGCAGTACTGCCGGCTAGTAGATAATCAACAACTTTGCCTTCAAAAATTGCGCGATACGAAAAATACAATCCAACAGCCCAAAACATCACAAGAGGCGAGTCAGGCGAAGCAATCGTAAAACCCATTGAGGTTGCGGGAGACGATAAGAAAATAAATAGTGCGACAATTGCAGTTTTATCATCAAATGCGCGCTTGGCGGTCAAATATACAAAAACCGAAGCAATCGAAAAACAAAAAACACTAACCATGCGAATCGCAAATACGCTATCACCGAACATTGTCATGGTCTTGATAAATAAAGCGATCATAAACGGATGATCCATATAGCCCATGTCTAAATGTTTTGACCAAAGCCAGTAGTACGCCTCATCCAAATAGAGCGGCAAAGTAGCATTATATACGGCACTAAAAACCGCAAACGCAAAAATCAATAAAAAAACATAACTTGTCTGCCAAAAAGTCTTAGAGATTATTAAAATATTATCATCCTAGTAAGTTTAAAAATGAGTTTTGAACCTGAAATAGCTCAACTATACCCTTCCTAACGACTACATTCTTTTTATCAAAAAACTCCAAATCGTCAAGCGTTTGAGAAAGGGCTTTCATAGTAGATTCAAACTCAACGTCAAGCGATAAATAAGTCTTGTCGTTGTACTGCCATATTTCGCCCGCAATCGGACCCAAATGTTCAAAAGCGCTATAAAATTCTACTGATTTTGGAGTTAAGACGCCTCCGCCGGGTTTTTTACGAAATTGCAATACTCCGTCTTTACCGTCTTCACCTTTTACGAACATCGTAAAACCGTTGTTGTTCAGATTCAATGCAAGATTTGAAAATATTTGAAACTGCTCTTTGTTATCGCTTTTTGTCATTTCGTTTAATATTTCTGACTTTATCTTAGACGACGGTCCGTCTACTGCTGGTTTTGTCTCATCCAGCTCAACTTTTTCTTCGGCTACGGCATTTGATTTGTTTTGTTTTTCTTCGCTTGTATCGATAGAACCGACTATCTTTTCTTCTTGCAAAACCTTATCCTCAATAACTTCAACGGTTTTAGGCTCCATCTCTTGCTGTTGATTAGGCTTAATTTGTTCTTTCATCGTATCTGGAGTTTCAATCTGTTCTTTTTTCATTAGTAGTTGTTGAATCTCTTCTTTTGCCAACTCTCCGCTAGTCACGGTCTTGAACGTATCGGGCAAAGGCTGTTCCGTATGTTTTTGCTCCGGTTTTGGAAGGCTATCTTTTACGTCATGCTTATCGTACTCTTTTGTTTGCGCTTTTTGCGTTTGCGGTTGCGTAGTCGTTTCTTTTATTGTTTCCTTCGTCTGCTCTTTCGGTATTTCGCCTCTTTGCGCAGTCGAAGTATCTTTTTTTTGCTGTTCTTGATTTTGTATTTTTGGGGATTTATCGGCGGTATCTTTTATTCCGCCTCTTGCGCCATCTTTGGCTTCTGGTTCTTTTTTCGTATCGGTCGCCTTTTCATGCCTGTTTTCTTCTTTTATGCTCTCTTTTGCATCTTGCTGTTTGTGTTCAACCGATTTATTGTCGCTATTATCTTTTTGTTGGATGGATTTTGGCAACTCTTGCGGACTCTCTTTTTCCGGCTTTTTCTCAGTTTCTTGACCCGTTTTAGTCTCTTTGTCGCTTACTGATTTTTCTTCTTTTGGAGCCTCTTTATTTTTTACCTGAGCGGTCGCACCGTCTTTGTCTGTTATTTTTTCATGCTCTTGTTTTTGCTGAACAATACCGTCACTTGACTTTTTTTCATCGATAGCCGTTTTTGTGCCGTCTTTTTGAGTCTCTTGCTTTTTTGTCTCCGTCGCACTCTCCTTGGCTTCTTTTTGTACTTCGCTCTTTTGTTCTTGCGGTTTTGCGTTATCTTTTGGAGCCTCTTTGATGTCGTCTTTGGCTGTTTTCAATTCATTTTCAGTTTTTGCTTTTGACTCTTCTATTTTTTGATTGACGGTTTTGGTATTTTCTTCACGTGGCGCTTCGGCTTGCTTGGGATTATTTTGAGGAGTTGTCTTATCGGATTCTTTTACATACTCGTCCACGGCTTGTTTTAGCTTTTCAAAATCGAGAGTTTGCGTCAAAACATTATCCGACTGCTTATTTTCAGATTGAAGCAAGTCTGGCTTTTTGGCAAGATTCAACAACCTAACCAATCCACCTTCGTCGGTTTTTACCTCCGCCCAATATTTCGTATGTAGCGCAAGCTCACTTTGGCTAAGAGCCACAAGCTCTTTAGCGCCTAGCTTAATCAAGTACTTTGACAAATCAAGTTTATCAAGCACTTCGATAGACACGGGGCTTTGAACATTTTGTAGGATATTTTTATTTACTTGCGAGATTAGAGTTTTTAACGTATCTAACGAGGCAACATCTCTTATCATAGTTGTTTTGATAGCTCCAGAATTTCAAATGCAACCACTAGCTTAACATTTGACGCAATAGATACATTTGCTTTTTCAAAGATAAATTCTATTTCATTTGTATCGCTTCCAAAACTGTTTACATCGCTTAATATATTTAGACATACGGCATCTAGGTTTTTGTTTTTTAGCATTTTTTTAGCGCTCGCTTTAGCTGTTTTTTCGTCAAACTCTGCTTTGAATCCAACAAATTTCATACCGTTTTTATCAAGTGAACCCAAAATATCACTCGTCTGCACTAGCTCAACCGTCAACTTTTCACCCGTGTTCTCTTTTTTGATTTTGCCATTTACCGCTTTTGCCGGTTTGTAGTCTGCCACAGCCGCCGCCATAAATAAAAACGGCTCTTTTGAGATTTGTTCGGGCATACCTGCTCGCATGAGTGTTGGTGCGGTGTTCATCGCTCTTTTGGCTATTTGTATCGATTGCTCTAGCTGGTCTTTCATCTCCTCAGATGTCTGGACTACTATCTGGTTGATTTGAGACGGGAGGGAGTCGTTTTTGATGGTCGTGACATATGTCGGATTTGCCCCTCGTGTGTAGAGTGCTAAGGCTAGCGCAGAAGCCATCTTGCCGCTGGAGTGGTTGCCGATAAAGCGCACGCTGTCTATGTTTTCCCTTGTGCCACCACCGCTGATGACGGCATTTCTGTTTTCCCAAAACTCATCCGCTAGAAGTGTTCTAGCACTCGCCCAGAAAATATCATTTACCTCAGCCATCGCTCCCTTGCCCTCGTCACCGCAAGCCAGAAGCTTTGTGGTTGGTTCGATGATTTGATAATCGCAGAGGAAAAGCATTTTGAGGTTTGCTTTTGTGATTGGATGCTCTATCATCGCCGTGTTCGCCGAAGGGGCTATGATTTTTTTGCCCCTATGAGCCAAAAGAGCTTGCGTCAGCAGATTGTCGGCGATGCCATTTGCTAGTTTTGCTATTGTATTGGCACTTGCAGGTGCTACGACAAAAATCTCTGCCCATTTGGCTAGACCGATGTGGTTGTGGATTTTGCCCTCTACCTCTTCCGCCCAGCTCTCGTTGCTATCCGTGAGTACCAGATGTCCGCTAATCGCCTCAAAAGTGAGAGGTGCGATAAATTTCTGAGCTGTGCTACTCATCACCACTCTGACATCTGCGCCTGATTTGACGAATAGGCGAATCAGCTCAAGGGTCTTGTATATCGCTATGGAGCCTGTGACGGCGACGGCGACGCGACGATTTTTCAGGAGGTTTGGGGTGTCCAAGTGTTGCCTTTGTATGGTTATATTTTGCTTTGATTGTATTTTATATTTTTATTACTTTTTGCGAGAGTTTTGCTAGACAATCTCTAAATAATACAAGACTAAGACTGTCTGAGTTTTAATTGCTTGAGAATATCTTGCGTAAGTTTGGCATGATTTCGTTTGTTGATGTCTTTTTGATCGAGATAGTTGCAAAAAATCATATTTTTGACCTCTTCTTTTGAATAGCCTAAATTTTTATAGAAACTTTCATACAGTTCATCTATCCTTGAATCATTGTAAACTTGAGCTTTATTCCATATCTCTTGGGCTATATCGCTATGTTGTGTATAGATTTTATCGAGTTGAAATCTATCGATACTTTTTATGCATCTAGGATCGCTTGACTCTAATTTGACCGACAATTCTATACTTTTATGAGTGGGTAAACGATCCACACTGACACTGAATTGGGCTTTTTCATCAAAATCTTCATAATAGGGATGAAGTATCTCGCCCTCATGTGTATTATTTCCTTTAAATTTGCTATTACACGTACTACACGATGGAATGAGATTATAAAAAGACAACGAGAGATGGGGATATTTTGCTTTTGGGTAATAGTGTTCTAATGTGGCTAGAGTATTATATTGTCCTGCGTTTTTTTCATAAAAATAGATGTAGTTATTATTGCAAAATGGGCAACTTTTAATACCCAATTTCTTGAAGTGTTCCATAAAATTAGCTTTTGCTCTATATCCTGAATAATTAAATATATTTTCGACTTTTTTCTTTTCTTTCTTTGAAAGATGTTGGGAAAAGGATTTAAATTGAATCTCTATTATTGGTAGTTCAGCTTTGATAATTTCATCTAAATTATCAATTATATTTTGATATTTTGTTTGTGGTTTTAATTTTAAAAGTGATGATTTTATTTTATCAGTACCTATTGATTTTAAGTATCCATCTAAGTTCAAACTAGCTAAATCAACTTTCTTCATTTGATTTAACCCTTTGTTCTTCTTTTAATATTGCTTCTTCAATCTCTTTTTGTTGTCGCTTTAATTTATCAATCTTAGATTCATTTGCATATTTTTTGTTATCAAACATAGTCTTCAATGTTGATTTTAGAACTGGTTCACCGATAATAGAGATGATGTTTTCACAATATTCTATTTCCTCTTCTGACAGCTGTTCTTGATTGAGATATTTAATCGCAATATTTATTTTTTCTTTCGCAAATTCTCCCATCAAACCGTCTTCCATAAAAAATCCGTGAGAAAGTAAGGTGTGGATATTGGATCCAAAAGGATTAATATCTATATGATTACTTACATTGATACAGTTTCCATTTTTTAATCCATCAATATTTAATTTTGGGTATTTTTCTTTTGTTTTTTCATCGAATTTATCTAAAAATATTACATTTTCTTTGGGAATATCAGAGAGTATGAAAGGAGAATGAGTAATAAATATTATATGAATATTTATGTCAAAATCTTTTAAAGTCATAATGATATATTTTAAATACTGTTTTTGCCATTGTGGATGCAAACCTAATTCTGTCTCATCTAAAAATAAATTTATTTGTTTATATTTAGTGTCTTTGAGATTGTTAACTTGATACATAAGATTGATCATAAAACTAAATAGAGTTTTTTCACCACTACTTAACGATTTATAAGATTTATCATCCTCAAAATATTCTATATCAACCCAAGGAGCAATGTTAGTAAGCAAGTTACTTAAAAGTTTTATATCAACTTTACAATTTAAATATTTATCAAATATTTTCTTTTCTTCTGTATTTAATATTTGAGATTCGAAATTAACACTATTGATTAATTTTTGCATTTCAAAATCCAAAGTTCCTGCTTTTTTTAAGATATTAATTAGATCGCTCTTAATTTCGTCCACTTCTTTAATCATATTGTCAATAGTTTCTTGTGCATTGTTTGATTCTAAAAAAATATTTAATATTTTTTTAGAATCTTCAAATTTTCTGTGATATCCTTTTTCTAAAATTTTCAAAGCTATGTATATTTTATTTAAGTTTGCATAGTCATTTTTTTTAAATAATTCCATTACCTGTGATTTTACATCATCTAGATTTGTATGAACAAATAAATTATTTTTATTTGTTATCCTAATTGGATTTTGATTATCAATAACTGCCAATAATGGATTACCCTGAAAATTAGCAGATAGCCTGTCTATTTTATTTAGTATTTTTTGTATATTAATACTTATCTTTACTTTATTGGGATTAAAAAATTTCTCTATAAATTGATTTTTAATCCCTAGTCTAAATACATTGGCAAATTTTTGCTGTGATAAATATTCTAGATTATTTATATCAATTTGTTCTTTATTATTGACTCGTTTATATGGTTCTAAAAGTAATGAAGTTTCATAACCATCTGATTTATGATAAATAGTGTCTATAAATTCATCATGATTACCATCTTTTAAAGTATCTAACATATAATTAAAATGTATGCTATAAAAGTCTATATTTTCTCGTTCTATTGAGCTTAAGTCTATTTGTTGACCATTTAAAAATGCAGGGATACCAATGTATGAAGTATTGTTAGAATATACATCTATTAGCATGCTCGCTTTATAAAAATCAGAGCCATTAAATAGAATTAGAAAACCTTTATATTGATTATTTGCTTCTGCATTTTTATACTTTAAAGTTTCAGCCGCTCTAAATTGTTGATATTCATCACTTTTATCATAATCATTTTTATTAAAATTATTATAAAAAATCAACATAAAAATGAATTTTATTACACTTGTTTTTCCACTCCCATTTTCCCCTACAACCGCCGTGACATTGATATTTGGTGGAAAAATATTTACATAGTCTTCATTTTTCTTTATCGTCAGTTCATTTTTGGCTTCGTCGTATTCGCACCGATACCGTCCGCTGAAGTTAAATCCCTGCTTGTGGATATTTTTGTACTCTTCGACCCATAGATATATTAGCTCCATCCAAGAAACCCCCAACTTTTAACCGACTTGTATCTGCTCCAAAAATGCTTTTTTTACTCTTTTGTAAATCTCTTCAAAATCCACTGAATAGACTCTAGCTCCACCTATTGTGGTGATGAAATTGTGGTCTTTTGTCCATCTAGGCAGGATGTGCAGGTGCATATGCTCAGCAATCCCAGCTCCTGCGGCAGACCCGATGTTGATGCCCATATTGACACCTTGTGCGTTCATTCCGCTTCTCAGCGCCGCCACGCCTTTTTGGGCTAATGCAGATATATGTAGCCAAGTAGCAGAGTCTAGTTCATCGACAAACTCCACATGATGATGCGGGATAATCATAAAATGTCCAGGTGAGTACGGATAGAGATTCATCACCGCAAAACAAAGCTCATCGCGGTACAGCACGCCATTTTGCTCGTCGTTTACAGGGTTTTGGCTAATATCGCAAAATACGCAATCAAAACTGCCTGTGTTGCCCCTGACATATTCGCTACGCCAAGGCGCATATAGATGTTGCATACTACCTCCTAGATATATGACGGTGCGTCGTTAGCAAAATATATCAAATCGCCCTGCTTCGTTTCTCTAGCCAACAATTCTACCAATTGTGTTTTATCGGCAAGTACTATTTTTCTAGGACGAGTGATGATTTCATCATACATTTTGGTATTCAATGAACCGGTCAATATAACAAGGTCAAACGTATCGTTTATTAGGCCTGCTATTTTTCTGTTGTCTGCCTCATTTGCCTCGACAAGTCCTGGTGTTACGATAACTTTTGTACCGATAAAACCGGAACACAACCCTATCGCTTCACTCATACCGTCGACATTTCCGTTGAAACTATCATCCAAAATCACCTTGCCGCCGGAGTCTATTCTCTGCAAACGGTGCTCGACGGACGATAGCTTGGCTACTGCTTTTTTGATTTCATCGATACTCATCCCTAGTTCATTTGCTATCAAAATAGCCGCCGATATATTTATAGCATTAAATGAGCCTAGAACCGGAGCCGAAAATCGCTCATTTGCTCCATTAACAAAAAGTTCAAAATCAATACCGTCAAGAGTTGCGCTTACGGATGATATTTTGGTGTCTTGCTCATATCCGAAAGAGATAATTTTATCGCCTTTTGTGCCTAGATTTTCGAATACAAAAGCTTTTTGCAGTCGTTTTGACTTTAACAGTTCTGATTTTGTAGCTATTATATTTTCGATTGATTTGAAATACTCTATATGCGCGGGACCTACCTTACCGATTACGGCGATATGCGGCTCAACCAACTCGGTAATCTCTAGTATATCACCTCTTGTTCTAGCTCCCGCCTCTACGATATATATTTCTACGCCGCTTGGTAACTCCTCATTTATATCCTTTAGAATCCCGACTTTAGTATTTACGCTTCTAGGCGTAGCATACACGCTATATTTCGTACCTAGTATTTGAGCGGTAAAGTTTTTGATACTTGTCTTACCGTAGCTTGCCGTAATCGCAATGACTTTCATATTTGGATTTGAATACAGTTTTTTGAGCGCTTTTTGCTCGTACTCTCTAGCCAATCTTCTCTCCACCCCGACGGAAGCAAGATGGGCAATAAATATTGCGAATACGGGAGCCGGCAAAAGTAATTTGTATACAAATATCATTACGATACTGGTTGCTAAGAAAATTGCAAAAAATCTCTTGACGCGTCCTGTAAAGACCAGTTTTTTATCTAGTCGTCTTTGCCAAATATAAAGACCGACAGCAACATAACTTAACGCTATCGGTATAAATAACTCCTCTTGCCTCAATAAAAAACCAGCAACAAAAACGAGATACGGAAACACAAAATACAAAACAATCCAGTACCTTTTGTGGAACTTGAAAAGTACTCTGGATAATTGGTACACGTGCCACTGCAAAAGAGTTGCAAAAAAATACCAGAAAAGCAAAGATAGCAAGAATGTGAAGAAATAGACAAAACTCATATATTTTAAATCCAATTTTGGTTAGAATAAAAAATTGTAACTAAAAGCTATTAAATCAAGGTTTTATCGATGAATGACGCATTACTTGCCAGAATCAGAAGTCTACCTCCTCTGCCTGAAACGGTTATAGAGCTCCAAAAAGTTTGTTCAAATCCAGATGCCTCGCTAGCGGATTTGGCAAAAATTATAGAAAAAGACCCGATGGTAACCGCGAATCTTATCAAAGCCGCTAACTCGCCTTTTTACGGCTTTAGTAGAGAAATCGCATCGGTTACTCAAGCGGTGTCGCTATTTGGTATGTCGACGGTCAAGGGTATAGCGATGTCTAACTCCGTAAGCAACGCTCTAAAAATCGACCTTAGCCCGTACGGAATACTTCCCCATAGGTTTGCCGAAGTTTCATCTATGCAAAACGCACTACTGCAAAAGTGGAGACCGTCAAGCGACAAACACTTGATGGATATTTTGATAACCGCATCTTTTTTACAAGAAACAGGGAAAGTTATCATTTCTCAAGAAATAATAAGACTTGAAAAAATAGCGGAATTCAAAGAAAAATTGCAAGAAACACCTATAAGTGAAGTTGAAAAATCTTATATCGAAGAGACTACGGCATCTATTACTGCGGCTGTTTTCGAGCATTGGAGATTTGAAGATCATGTCATCCGAGCAATTAGAGCGTCCGATTACCCACTAGACGCAGACGAAGATATGAAATTTTGCGCGGCAGTGCTAGACGTGCTAAGAACAGCAGTCAATCTAGTTTCACCGATGACTGACGATGCAATTCAAACAGCAAAACAAAAAGCTGGGCTATATAAACTACCGCTTGCGCCTTTAGAAAATGCTCTAGCGGCTCTTAAAGAAAATATTGGGGGATAATTTCCCTTATTTTATCTGCTATATTATGCGGTGTATCCATTGCGTCAATGGTTATACCTGCATGTTTCTCATAAATCGGAATACGCGAATTAAAGATTTTTCTAGCAAATTCAATATCTTGAAATAGGGGTCTTTTATCAAATTCTTCGGCTTTAAGCCTTTCCAAAAGCTCATCAAATCCGATCTTGAGATACACGCATTGCCCCATATTTTCAAATGATTCAACCACGCTTGGCATCCCGCCGCCTGTAGAAATTACTGCATTTGTAACATTTTTTGACAGCCACAAAGCGAGTTCTTTTTCCATCTCTCTAAAAGAACTTTCACCGCTATTTTCAAAAATCTGCCTAACTCTTAAACCTTCGCTAGACTCAATCATAGTGTCTGTATCCAAAAAATACTTATCGCACTTTTTGGATAATATCCTGCCGACAGTGCTTTTGCCGCTACCCATAAAACCGATTAAAATGATATTTGAGCTCATCATTGTTTAACCAACAAAGGAGTGTCTTGAGCTATAGGCTTCTCTATCTCAAATGTACGCTTTTCTTTGCTTCCGTCAACTTTTTGATACTCTACCGTTATTTTTTTGACCCTCACGGCATCAATCGGAAGCCTAAGCAACTCCGGTCTTAGCGGCTCCGAAGGAATCTCTTTGCTGATTAGACTTTCTTGTTGCACATTATTAGCATATGAAAATGGATTATCTCTCGTAAAAGCTATCGAAATAAAACAAACCAATAAAAGAAAAAGTCTCATTTTTCACCGCCTATTCTTTTTAGTTCAAAATATTCTTTTTGATACTTAGCATTTTGGGTTTTGAGCATTTCTATGTCTTTGTTTAGCGAATCCCTCTGATCTTCCAAAGAAAGAATTGTCGAGTATGAATTTTGCCCGAATAACAAATTGCCGACATATATTGCGCTAGCCAAAATCATAACGAATAGCAAACCGAGCCTTAACGCCTCTCTGGAAAAAAGTCTTGCTCTACCTTTGTTTCCTTCGGCTATTAGCTCGTCGCGAAGTTCGTTCATTATTTCTTAAATATAGATTTACCTATATATTCTGCAGTAACATCCAACTCTTCTTCTATTTCTAAAAGTCTGTTGTATTTTGCGATTCTCTCACTTCTTGCCGTCGAGCCCGTTTTGATTTGACCGGCATTTAGCGCTACTGCCAAATCGGCTATGAACGTATCTTCTGTTTCGCCGCTTCTATGAGAAACTACGCAATTATAATTATGTCTAGCCGCAAGTCTCATTGTTTGTAAAGTTTCAGAAACCGTACCGATTTGATTTAGTTTAATCAAAATTGAATTTCCGATACCTTTCTCAATACCTTCCGCCAAAATCTTTTTATTGGTAACAAATAAGTCATCACCAACAAGTTGTACTTTTTTACCGAGTCTTTCAGTTAGCTCTTTCCAGCCCTTCCAATCATCTTCGGCAAGACCGTCTTCAATAGAAACGATTGGGTATTTTGCAATTAGTTTCTCATAATAATCGACCAACTGTGAGCTTGTCAAAACTTTCTTTTCCGTTTTTAGGTTATATTTGCCTTTTTCGTAAAACTCGCTTGAAGCGACATCCAGAGCGATTGCTATTTGCTCGCCTGCTTTGTATCCTGCTTTTTTGATAGCTTCCATAATAACTTTTATCGGCTCTTCATTGTCTTTCAAGCTAGGAGCAAATCCGCCTTCGTCGCCTATATTTGTAGAGTGTCCGGCATCATGAAGTACTTTTTTAAGATGCTGATAAACCTCTGCGCTAGCACGAAGAGCATCTTCAAACGAACTAAAACCTATCGGCATAATCATATATTCTTGAAAATCCGCGCTATTTGCCGCATGAGCGCCGCCATTGATAATATTTAGCATCGGAGTAGGTATAACCGCCGCATTTGCACCGCCTAAATACTTGTAAAGCGGTGTGCCTAAAGATTTTGCGGCCGCACGCGCCACCGCCATAGATACGCCAAGTGCGGCATTTGCACCTATTTTACCGTAGTTTTCAGTCGCGTCAATCTCCTTGATAAGAGCATCAATTTGACCTTGATTAAACGGTGAAAGTCCGACCAATTCGTCCGCAAGTATTGTTCTTACATTTTCGCACGCCTTTTGGACGCCTTTGCCCAAAAACCTTTTCTTATCACCGTCTCTAAGTTCTAACGCTTCTCTTTTCCCCGTACTAGCTCCGCTTGGAACACACGCACTTTCTACGGTTCCGTCACTAAGTCTTACCGTTACTTTTACTGTCGGGTTGCCTCTTGAATCTAGAATCTCACTTGCGCTTATATCATCTATATATATCATTCGTCATCTCCTGTATTGTCATCTGATAAAGCCGGTAGTTCACCGCCCATACCTATACTGTTTCTTATTTCTAGTTCTATTTGTCTGCAAATTTCAGGGTTGTCTTTGAGGAATATTTTAGAATTTTCCCTACCTTGACCTAATTTTTGGTCTTTGTAACTAAACCAGGCTCCAGCTTTGTCTATAATATCTAGTTTTACACCGTAATCAATAATTTCGCCCATTTTACTGATACCTTCGCCAAACATAATATCAAACTCTGCTTGTTTAAACGGCGGCGCTACTTTATTTTTAATTACTTTTGCCTTTACACGGTTACCTATCGGGTCTTCGCCTTGTTTTAGCGTCTGGATTCTTCTAATATCTATTCTGATGGAAGCATAAAATTTTAACGCGTTTCCGCCGGTAGTAGTTTCATTACTACCATAACTCATTCCGCCGATTTTTTGTCTGATTTGGTTAATAAAAATAACCGTCGTGTTCATTTTATGTAGTACGCCGGTAAGTTTTCTAAGAGCTTGCGACATCAATCTAGCTTGTAATCCCATATGAGAATCGCCCATATCGCCTTCTATTTCAGCTTTAGGGGTCAAAGCGGCAACCGAATCTATAACAATTACATCTATTGCACCGCTTCTAGCTAAAGTTTCGGCAATTTCGAGCGCTTGCTCGCCAAAATCAGGTTGAGAAATCAAAAGATTATCCGTATCGACACCTAAATTTTTAGCATATTTTACATCTAGCGCATGTTCAGCGTCAATAAATGCGCAAACTCCGCCGGCCTTTTGAGCTTCGGCTGTTATTTGCAAAGTCAAAGTTGTTTTCCCGCTACTCTCAGGTCCATAGATTTCTATGATTCTTCCTTTTGGAATGCCGCCTATACCAAGCGCCAAGTCAAGCCCCAAAGAACCCGTACTTATCGACTCTATATCCTCATGGGTTTTATCGCCAAGCCTCATAAGAGCGCCCTTGCCGAATGCCTTATCAATCTGTTTAATCGCTAATTCAAGCGACTTTTTTTTGCTCTCATCCATCATTTGCCTCCTTTTGTTTCTGAAAACCTACCAAGCCTCATTAGTTTTTCGTATCTCTTCTCCTGCATATCTTCCAAACTCATGCTTTCAAGCTTTTTAACCGAGCTTAGAAAATATTTCTTTACCGCCTCTGCGGCGCCGTTTTTGTCCCTATGAGCTCCGATAATCGGCTCATCAATAATGTCGTCTATCAACCCTAGCTCTTTTAAATCTTCGGCCGTAATCTTTAGTGATTTTGTTGCTGTTTCGACTTTTGTAGGGTCATTCCAAAGAATCGCCGCGCATCCCTCTGGAGATATTACGCTAAATACTGAATATCGCATCATTGCTAATTTATCGGCAACGCCGACGGCAAGAGCTCCGCCGCTCCCACCTTCACCGATAACTATGGAAACCGTAGGTACTTTCAGTGCGCTAAGCTCCAAAAGATTTCTAGCAATTGCTTCCGACTGCCCTCTCTCTTCAGCTCCAAGACCAGGGTATGCTCCAGGAGTATCAACTAGCATTAATACAGGTAATCCAAATTTTTCAGCTAATTTTGCACAACGCAATGCTTTTCTATACCCTTCAGGATGAGGCATACCAAAGTTTCTATGTAATTTATTTTTTGTCCCACGACCTTTTTCCTCACCGATAACAACACACTTCACACCGTCAATCAATCCTATAAAACATACTATAGAAGGGTCGTCGCGAAAGTGTCTATCACCGTGTAATTCATACTTATCGTCCATTATTATATTAATATAGTCGAGAGCGTAAGGTCTATCTTGATGACGTGCTAATTGAAGTTTTTGATAATCGGTCAGATTCTGATATGTTTTTTTGACTTCTTTGTCAAGCTCGCCCCTGTGAATACCTGCCGCGTGAAAATCTTTTTTTATTTCACTTAGCTCAATCTCCTCTTGTAGTTGCTGTATTCTCTTTTCAAAATCGAGATAAAATGCCAACTTAAGCCTTTTTTTTAGTTTATAAACTTATTTCGTACTAGACTTTTTTGAATATTACGACACCGTTTGTACCGCCAAATCCGAATGAATTGCTCATAGCGACGTTAATCTCGGCTTTTCTTGATATATTTGGTACATAATCTAAATCACAACCGTTCTCTAGATCGGGTTTTTCATAGTTAATCGTTGCAGGCATTACACCTTGTTCCATGGCAAGCAAGGTTATGACCGCTTCCATTGCGCCTGCCGCACCCAAACAGTGACCTGTTGCACCCTTTGTCGAACTTACAGGGGGACAATTTTCTTTTCCGCCGAATAGCTCTTTTAATGCCGCACTTTCATTTTTATCATTTGCCGGAGTACTTGTTCCGTGCGCATTTACATAGTCAATTTTTACATCGGCTCCGGTTCTAGCTTTTGCCATAGCCACTGCCGCCCTCATAGCCCTAAGAGGTCCATCCATCACAGGTGAAGTAATATGGTTAGCGTCACCGCTCTCGCCAAATCCTATAATCTCACCGTATATTTTAGCTCCTCTTGCTTTTGCGGCTTCATACTCTTCCAAGATAAGTGTTGCACCGCCTTCTCCCATTATAAAACCGTCCCTATCTGCATCAAAAGGTCTTGAAGCATGCTGAGGGTCGTCATTTCTAGTTGAAAGCGCTTTCATTGCGGCAAAACCTGCCATACCTATAGGACAAATAGCGGCTTCAGCGCCTACTACCAGCATAGCATCCGCTTGGTCTAAAATAATCGCTTTTACACCTTCATTTATAGCATGAGTACTTGCCGCACATGCCGTAACTGTCGCTAAATTAGGTCCTTTTAGACCAAATTCTATACTTACGATTCCGCCTAAAAGATTTGCAAGTGCGGATGGAATAAAAAACGGGGAGACTCGCCTAGGACCTGATTCTGCCAATATCAAAGAATTTTTTTCTATCGTAGGAAGTCCGCCTATGCCGCTTCCGGCAACCGTACCGAATCTTTCAGCGTCAATAGTGGACTTATCAAGACCTGCGTCGATAAATGCTTCTTGCGCACTCTTAAGACCGAGGTGGATAAATCTGTCTGATTTTTTGACTTCTTTAGGGTCCATAATTTTTGCAGGATCAAAGTCCTTGACTTCTCCTGCTATTTGAGCCGACAGAGCCGATGGATCAAATAGTGAAATCCTTTCGATGCCGCACTTTCCGGCAAGTATGGCCTCAAAAGAACTTCTTGCATCATGTCCTAGTGAATTTATCATTCCGATTCCCGTAACAACGACCCTTCTCATCTTCACTCCAAATAAAAGTTATACCCGTCAAACGACGGGAAATTATGTTATTTTTTTAGACCTTCGATAAAGTCAACTGCATTTTGAACTGTTTGGATTTTTTCAGCTTGATCATCCGGTATTTCTACACCGAATTTTTCTTCCAACGCCATAACAAGCTCAACAACATCTAGGCTGTCGGCGCCCAAATCTTCTACAAATTTTGACTCAGGTTTTACTTCGTCAGGATTACAGCTTAGTTGTTCTACAACTACCGCTTTTACATCTTCAAACATTGCCATTTAAACTCCTATTTTTTGAGGTTTGAGATTTAACAACCTCCAATTATACACTAGATATTGTAAATTAACCGAGTTTCGATAAAAATATTTTTATTCTTTCCGAAGCTTTTTTCGCACCGACGACTGCCAATAGTTCATTTAAAGAAGGGCTTTGCGTATTTCCCACCAACGCTATTCTAAGCGGCAGTCCAAGCTGTGGCATTTTAAGCGAGCTAACAGATAAAAACTCGTCAATTATATTTTTAAACTCTTCAGCATTGACACAATTTGAGTTTACCAATACGGCATCAAAACTACTTAATATCTTCTTTGCCGCCTCATTTATATTTTTTTCAACTGCTTTTTCGTCATATTCCGTAGGTTCGTTTAGCATAGCATTAATTCCGTCAGCCAACTCGATTAAAGTTTTGGCTCTTTCACTTATAGCTTTTACGGCTAGTTTAGCATTTTGAGTTTTTGACAAATCGCAATCAAATCCTTCAAGTAGTTTGGCAATTTTTTCAAAAGGCGTTGCTTTTATATGCTCACCGCTAATCCAATTTAATTTGTCTAAATTATACTGTGACGCCGAACTGTTGATATTTTTCGGGTCAAACAGAGCTAGCATTTCATCCATACTAAACAACTCTTTGTCTCCATGGCTCCAACCAAGCCTAACTAGAAAATTCAAAAGCGCTTCCGGCTGATACCCTAGCTTTTTATAGTCCATAACATCTGCCGCACCGTCCCTTTTTGAGAGTTTTTTGCCATCCGTTCCTAGTATCATCGGTACATGATAAAATTTTGGAACATTAAATCCTAGAGCGTTATAGACAACAATTTGTCTCGGTGTATTTGAAGTATGATCGTCTCCTCTAATCACCTCCGTTATACCCATTAAAGCATCGTCAATAGCAACGCAAAAATTATATGTAGGCGTACCGTCAGAACGTGCAATTACAAAATCATCCAAATCTACGGCTTTTGTCGTAATTATACCTTTTACGCCGTCTTCGAAAGTTATCTCACCTTCAAGCGGCGCTTTGATTCTAACAGACGGAGCTACACCTTCTCTTGGCGGAAGTTTTCCGTCTCTGTACCTACCGTCATATCCTTGTCTTTGACCGTTTATCTTCTGCTCTTCCCTCAAGGCGTCTAGCTCTTCTTTTGTCATATAACAATAATAAGCCTTACCTTCGTCTAAAAGCTTCTGAACATATTCTTTATATAAATCAAATCGTTTCGATTGAAAAACAGCTTCTCCGTCGTAGTTGAGTCCAACCCAGTCAAAAGCTTCAAGTATTGCATCTTTCGCCTCTTCTGAGTTTCTGGCTAAATCCGTATCTTCTATTCTAAGCAGAAATTTTCCGTTATTTTTTCTAGCCCAAAGCCAACTAAAAAGCGCTGTTCTAAGCCCGCCTATATGCAAATACCCAGTCGGCGACGGAGCAAACCTTGTAACAACCATGATGTTCCTTGAAGTTTTATTTTGCGCAATTATATCAGGAAGTGTAGAAAAATAGGAGAAACTAAAACATACTCTGCATTCTGTCTATATCGTTCCATTCTATTTTATTTTGGTTTCCTCTGTTTAACATATGGTGAATATATCTAGCAAACATATCCGTTTCTATGTTGACTCGTCTTTTCGTCCTGTAGCCTCCAAATAAAGTTTGCTCTAGAGTATGCGGAATAATAGTAAGCCTAAAACTATCATCAAAAACTTCATTTATCGTTAGACTTATCCCGTCGACCGCAATTGAACCTTTCGGGACTATAAATTTCATAAACTCATCGGGAACTTTAATGACGTAATCGTAGCTATCTGATGTTTTGTGTACTTGTATTATTTCACCGACACAATCAATATGCCCTTGTACAATATGCCCCTCAAGCCTATCTGACATTTTCATAGCAGGTTCCATATGGACTTTGCCTCTCAGATTTTCAGTTGCCAGAATCTTTTGACTCTCATGACTTAAAACGACGGCGAATCCGCCCCACATAACCTCCGTCACGGTTAGACAAGCGCCGTTAATCGCAATACTATCGCCGATACTCGGCTTATAAGTTGATTTTATTACTAATTTCTCACCGCTGAAACTTTTTACAGTAGCAAATTCCCTAACTAATCCAGTAAACATTTGTCTCCGTTTTTTAACTCCATTTTAAACCTTTTTAGTTAAAATCTACCGACATCAATAAAGAGAAGTACCCAATGGATTTGAACACGTTTTTTCTTGGCGTCATCGCATTTTGTGCAGTAGTCATCACAGTCTTTCTAATAGTATTCTTACTCGGCATCCTAAGAGTCCTAAGCTCAACAAATGAAAAGCTAGCCGTAGTAACGTTTGAACTATCACAGATTCTACCTAGTCTTAGAAAAAGTGTTAAAAATATCGAAAGCGTAACAAGTTTACTCGGTATTTTCAATCTATTTTCTTCCAAATCAAAAAAGGAGTAACAAAATGAGTAAATCATCAGGTATTTGCGTCTTACTAGGCGCCGCGGCAGGTGCAGTAGGTACATATTTCGCATTGCAAAATAAAGATAGAATTTTCAAAAAATTCGAAGAACTAGAAGAAAAAGTAGAGTCAAAACTTGAAGAAAAAGGTATAACAACCGAAAAAGCAAAAGAGTTTTTGGAAAAAGCAAATAAAACAGCTCATTTAGCAATCAACAAGCTTACAGATATGATTCACAGTAAAAATTTTGCGGATGCAGAAAAAGAACAGCTTTTGGCTGAAATACAAGCGCTCAAAGAAAAAATATCGCACTTAGAAACAAATTAATTTTGTTGATTTTATGAGATTAAACTACGAAGGAAAACCTTCGTAGTTTGTAGTTATTTAAGTATAAACTAGAGTCTAGACTCGTATCTTCTTAGCATATATAGCTTTTTAAGAATTTTCTTTCTTGCTGCTATCTTCTCTTTTTTCTTGACTTCCGTATTATTTTCGAAATATCTTCTGGCTTTTGACTCAGTAACAATTAGGTTTCTATCGCACTGTTTTTTAAATCTTCTGTATGCGTCATCAAAAGATTCATTGTCTCTAAGTATTAATCCTGGCAAAAAAATCACCCGCCTTCCAGCTTAAATTTATGATGGTAAAAACCACCTTTAGCGTTTTAAAAGTCGAAATTATACCAAGTTTTAGTAAAATTTGCTCAAAACTCACAGGTAAGCAACTATGACAAAATTTATATTCGTAACAGGCGGCGTTTTAAGCTCGCTAGGTAAAGGTATTTCATCGGCTAGTATCGGTACTCTTCTAAAACAATGTGGACTAAATGTAAGTATTTTAAAAATAGACCCATATCTAAATGTAGACCCTGGAACAATGAGCCCTCTTGAACATGGTGAGGTTTTTGTAACAGCCGACGGTGCCGAAACAGACCTCGATTTGGGACATTATGAGCGATTTTTGGATGAAAATCTATCTAAAAAAAATAACTTCACGGCAGGGCAGATTTATAAATCAGTCATCGAGCAAGAGCGAAAAGGTGAATACCTTGGCAAAACAATCCAAGTTGTTCCTCACATCGTAGGAGAAATCAAAAAAAGAGTCAAAAGAGCCGCAAAAGACAAGGATGTTCTCATAGTCGAGCTTGGCGGCACCGTCGGCGACATCGAAGGGCTACCGTTTTTAGAAGCTGTCAGACAACTAAAGCACGAACTAGGTTCTGATGAAGTAATGAACATCCATGTGACACCGATAATTTATGTTAAAACAGCAGGTGAGCACAAAACAAAACCAACCCAACACTCGGTTCAGGAACTTAGACGTATCGGTATTACTCCGCATATGATTATTTGTCGAACAGAAGTTAATCTACCAAAAGATATTAAAAGAAAAATTGCTCTCTCTTGCGACGTTGAACCGGAATTTGTAGTAGAGGCAGTTGATTCACTATCAATTTATCAAGTGGCTTTAAATCTACAAAAAGAGGGTGTTTTGGGTGCAATCTCAAAGAGGCTCAATCTGCAAAATCTTGACCCTGATATGAAAGAATGGAAAAAACTAGTAAAACGAATTGTAGAACCAAAATCCGAAGCAAATATTGCTTTTGTCGGAAAATACATCGACTTAAAAGAAGCATATAAATCACTAACAGAAGCATTTATACATTGTGGAGCTTGGATTGACTCTAGAATCAATCTAAAATGGATAGACTCTGAAACACTTGAAGGCGGTGATTTATCGCAACTAAAAGATTGCGACGGAATAATGATTCCTGGAGGATTTGGCTCAAGAGGGATTGAAGGAAAAATAAACGCCATAAAGTATGCTAGAGAAAATAAAATACCGTTTTTAGGAATATGTCTTGGAATGCAACTAGCCATGATAGAATTTGCAAGAAACGTAATAGGTCTAAAAGACGCTAACTCGGTTGAGTTTAATGCAGAGACATTAAATCCGATAATCTACCTGATAGATTCATTTTTAGATCAAACAGGTTCAAAACAGATAAGAACGCACCAAAGCCCCATGGGAGGCACAATGAGACTAGGCGAATATGAATGCGATACGCTAGAGGGCTCAAAACTACAAAAAGCATATGACGGGGAAAAGAAAATTTTCGAGCGACACAGACACAGATATGAAGCAAACTCAAAGTACAAGAAAGATTTTGAAAGTCACGGTATGGTTGTATGCGGCGAGTCAAAAGGTCTTATTGAAGCAGTTGAACTAAAAGATCATCCTTGGTTTATAGGGGTTCAATTCCACCCAGAATTTACAAGCAGACTTCAACATCCAAATAGAGTTATTTTGGCATTTTGTAAAGAGGCAAAAAAAGCACATGAAAGTAAATCCAATTAGAATTTATTTTCTACTCTTATTTTGCACGCTTTTGTCAGCGGAAAACTTTGAATCGTTTACGATAAACAATAAAACATTCTACAAGGAGAATATACAAAAAAATCGAAGTTTTGACTCATCAAAAAAAATATGCTTAGAAAACGGGTATACCCTACCGACACCTCTTGATTATCTATTGCTAGACGAACAAAAGAAAGTATCACTAGAAAAAGGTTTATACTGGGCAAATAAAAACTTCGGTTCAAAAGCATACTATTACTCCTTAAAAGACAATGATATAAATATATTAGAAACCGATACGGAGCTTTTTTCGTTGTGCATCAAAAATGACATAACAAAAAAAGTAGAAAAAAGATTTGAAAAAAAGAACTCTTGGGTTTTTGACAATAAGACGGAACTTTTGTGGCAATTAAAAACCAAAGCAAATAAAAGGGAGCGTTTTGGGTTTTTGCAAGCAAAAAATTATTGCCAAAATTTAATATTGGACGGATTGAAAGGTTGGAGAGTACCGACACTATACGAGCTTTCCGAACTAGCTTTTGAAAAAGTAGAAAATGAAAAAAACTTTTTGTCTTTTTTTGACGAAACAGAACCTAGATATTATAGAACTTCAGAAGAAATGGGTGATTTTACTGACGCCTCTTTTGTAGTAGGATTTAAAATAGGTTCGGTTGCAAATGTTACAAACGATGAAAATGTATTCGTCAGATGTGTTCACGACAAAATAAATAATGCTAAATAAATCAAGTCTAAAAACCTTACTTGAAAGCAGGTTCAATACCGATAGTATAAAAACTCTAGCTCTACTACCTAGTCCGACCGTGTTTATAGATATGCAAAAGGCCGTAAAAAGAACCGCCGTTGCAATCAAAAATAATGAGAAAATAACGGTAATAGGCGACTACGATGTTGACGGCGTCTCATCCTCGGCGTTAATCAAAATTTTTTTTAACTCCATAGGTTACGATGTTGAAATAATTATTCCAAATAGATTTCAAGACGGTTATGGATTGTCCGTAGGCATAATAGAAAAAATACAATCAAACCTTGTAATTACGGTAGACAACGGTATTATGGCATTAGAAGCCGCCGAAATATTAACAGATAACGGCGCTGACCTCATTATAATAGACCATCATACAATTGGGCAGAAATTACCAAATGCTATTGCAATAGTTCACCCGACGCTGACGAATCCAAAACTACAGGTAGAAGAGATTTGTGCGGCAACCGTAGTGTGGTATTTTGTAGCGGCGCTAAAAAATGAACTCGGAATTAGTTTTGATACAAAACAACTTTTACACCTAGTAGCTATTGCAACCATAGCCGACGTTATGCCTTTAGTTTGTATCAACAGAACGCTTGTAAAAGCAGGGCTGGCTCAACTTAATAGTTCTAATATGCCTTTTGCAAAGGCTCTAAGAGATATTTCAAAGACCAAAATAACCTCAGAAGATATTGCATTTAGAATTGCTCCTAGACTCAATAGCGCCGGCAGAATGAGTGACGGTTTTATTGCTCTTGAATTTTTGAGCGCAAAAACGATAAAAGAAGCTACGGCTAAATTAGAGCAGCTAAATGCCTTAAATGAGGATAGAAAAAAAATTGAATTTGATACATATGAGCAAGCAAAATTTCAAGTTTCACAAGAGGATAAAATAATAGTTGTCTGTGGCGAAAATTGGCATGAAGGCGTACTGGGTATTGTAGCTTCAAGGCTTGTAAGCGCATACAAAAAACCTGCAATTGTACTAAGTGAACATAATGGCGTAGCAAAGGGTAGCGCTAGAAGCATTGGAAATGTAAATATATTTGAGCTTCTAAACGGTTCTAAAGAGTTTTTGAAAGGATTCGGAGGACATAAAGCTGCTGCCGGTTTAAATCTTGAAAGCTCCAAACTGCAAGATTTTAAAACAAAAATCAACTCTCTTGCCGACTCTATAAATGCGACTGATTTTGAATCAAACAGCTCTCATTTAGGAGAATTTGATCTATGCGACATAGATCTTGAGTTATGCGACTTGCTTGACAATTTTGAACCCTATGGTCAACACAATGAAAAACCTAAATTTGTAGCAATTGATAAGACTATTGAGAAACTGGAAATTGTCGGTAAAGATCAAAATGTGGCAAAAATAACAATTAGCCACTCAAACCAAAAAATAAATGCGGTCTTTTTTGGACAAGAGTGTAATATAAAAGTCGGCGATAGCGTAAATTTCATCTACAATGTAACAAAAAATAGCTGGGGCGGACAAGCAAAAGTAGAATTGACAGTTCAGCGATTTTTATAAAATCACTTTATTTTTAACTCAAAATATCTATCAATATCAAAATAGATTTCACCGCTTGACTCCTTAAACGATAGATTTTGCTTTGAAAGCCCTTGCAAATTTCCTACTCCCATCACGGCCATCACCGTTTTAGCCCCTTTTAGTAAATTTGTATGGTAATTTTCCGCTCTTTCGGCGTTATGATAAGTTAAAAATGACGCTCTTTTGCCCTTATCCTGAGTTGCCATCCCTACCGGACACTGCATTTTTCCGGCGCCGGAACAATGTCTAGCCCTAATACAACCGGCGCTCATCATAAAACCTCTTGCAATACCGACAGCATCAGCTCCAAGAGCTAGTGCTACAATCAAGTCGTCAGGAGTTAGTATCTTACCGCTAGATATAATTTTTATATCTTTTCTTACACCCATATTTCTAAGTTCTTTATCCACAATATACAAGCTTTCAAACGTGTTCAAGCCGATAGATTCCATTAGTTCCAATGGAGCAGTCGCACTTCCTCCGTCGCCGCTATCAATAGTTATAAAATCCGGGAAGGCAAGACCCTCTTTTTTTCGTTCTCTTATAAACTCAGCATATTCTTTCGCTTGTGCCGTATCGGAGATTACCATTTTGATTCCAACCGGTTTTTTAGATGCTTCTTGGAGCAACCCGATAAAATCGAATAGCTCCTCCATTGAATGAGCATAAGGAAAGCGATTTGGACTAATAAGGTCTTTATGGGCTTCAACACCGCGATAGTATGCTACAGCATCCGTAACCTTTGAAGCTATAATTTTTCCGCCGGTCTGTTTTGCTCCTTGAGCTAGTTTAACCTCAGTCATTTGGCAAAAGCTCATAATTTTTTTATATCTTTCTATATCAAAATTGCCTCTACTATCTCTAACTCCGTACAATCCAGAGCCAATTTGAAATAGAATCGGAGCTATTGAACTCGGAGTTGACATTGGAAATGTTTCGATTGGAGCATCCCAATTGGGACGAAAAAAAGTCAGGCTAGGCTTATGAAGTATATAAGTCTCTCTTGTTTTTTTATCAAGAGTCATTGCGCGATAAATATTTGCCGCCGTATTTGTATTCGTCACAAAAGCAAAAATTTTATAAATTGCACGAGCAGAGCCGCTTCCTTGTATTTTCTCAAAACATTTAGCATCTGTTTCTTGCAAATCAAAACCAAAAAAGTGGTTTGTAGTAACTCCTCCTTCGCCGGTATTTAATAAAAAATTGCCGTTTTTAGCCGCTAACGTAAATGCCCTCGTAGCTTCAGGACTAAGCGCTCCGTCACTCATAGCCGACCGTATAATTGGGGATGTGGCTTTATACGTCCTGTTGTCCCTGCCAAATTCAACGCCAAAGTCAGTTGATACTTCGCTATCGTTAAGTACGAAATTTGCATTTTTTAACATAAATCTCGAGCCGTTTTGTGCATTTGAAAGCGAAAAAGATACAAAGTTCGGCTCATTTTTTGAAGCCTTGTATACCCAATCTATCTTATCTCTGGATTCATAAAATTTCTCATCCGCAAAGTATTGTCTAAGCGGCTCCCTCAAGGCTTCAAAAAAATATCTCATTCGACCGATTACGGGATAACTTATCAGCAACGAAGAGTGTCTTTGAACAAAACGGTCGTAAATAAATTGGTTTAAAATAATTAAAACAATGACTATCCCGATTAGCTCAATCATCTATCATCCTTTTTTAGTGCTGTCCCGACAAGGCATAAAGTCTAGCATACTCCGCACAAGAATTTATAAGCTCATCGTGTTTGCCTTCACATGCAATCTCTCCATGCCGCAAAACAGCTATTTTATCCGCATTTTTTACGGTTGAAAGTCTATGGGCGATAATAATTGTAATTTTTTCTTTTGCAAAACTGTCAATCGCCTCTTGGACCTTTTTCTCGCTATTATTATCAAGAGCACTCGTAGCCTCATCGAGCACTAAAATATCAGGGTCTTTATAGATTGCCCTAGCTATTGCGATTCGTTGTCTTTGACCTCCAGAAAGGTTTACTCCAAATTCATCCAATACCGTGTTGATTCCATCAGGCATAGTTTCTACAAACTCCCAAGCATTTGCTCGTTTTAAGGCGTCAATTACTTTTATCTCATCAATATTTTTGCCGTAAGCTACATTTTGAGCTACGCTATCGTTAAAAATATAAACCCTCTGTGTTACAACTGCAATTTTTGAACGAACCTCAGACATTGAGAACTCTTTTATATTTCTACCGTCAAAACTAATTTCGCCGGAACTCGGTTCATAAAACCCCAATAATAAATTAATCGCCGAACTTTTGCCGCCGCCGCTATCTCCGACCAATGCCACTTTTTCGCCTTTGCGGACAGACAAGCTAAAGCCTTTTAAGGCTTCTTTGTCATCATAACTTAATCTTACATGATCAAATTTCAATTCACAAATTATACTCTCTATCTTTTTCGCACCGCCTACAATAGTCGGTTTTTTGTCAAGATAATCGAATATCCTCTCTCCTGCCGCAATAGCATCTTGCATCATATTGTATAAATTTGCAATTCTTTTAACCGGAGTATAAATCATAAAAAGTGCGGTCATAAAGCTAAAAAAGCTTCCTACTGTCATTTTACCTTCAATAACTTCCATCCCACCAACAACAATCACTGCAGCAACCGCAAGAGACCCAATAGTCTCCATAATGGGACTTATAAGCTGGCCGGTTCTAATACCTTTCATCGAAAGAGCTAAAAACTCTTTATTTGTTTGCGCAAAACGATTTAACTCAAATTTTTCGCAATTATTTGCTTTAATAATCTCGATATTATTAAAAATTTCAGTCAGTCTTGACGTTAAATCAGAATTCTTGTCTTGAGATTTATGGGAAATTTTTTTCATTCGTTTTGCCAAAACGGCAAGCGGATATAAAATCAAAGGCATAACCACCAAAAAGTAAAATGCCAAATGCGTACTTTGATACAAGACAACAAAAACTAGCGAAGAAACAGTAAGCGCCTCCCTAATCATCTCAGGCACGGATGACGACACAAACCCCTGCACTCTTCCGATATCTGCCATCACCCTGCTTATCATCTCGCCGCTTCGTTGACGATTTATAAAAGCTATATCAAGCGCCATTAAATTTTCTAGCAGATTATCCCTAAGTTTTCTAACAATATCCTGTCCGATAAAGGACGTATAATAAGCTTGCATATATATACCAATGCCCTTTGCAGTATACACTCCTATAATCGCTATCGGCAAAAGCTTTAGCATCACGGTGTCTTTATTGATAAAAATCTGATCCAATATTGGTTTTACTAAATATGCCGATAAAGCCGAACTACTTGAAACCAAAACTATCCCGACTATTGCCAATGCGTAATATCTTATATAATCCTTAGCGTACGACAAAAATCTCTTAGCTACCGCTTTTGTTCCTACTGTTTGCAATATTTATAATCCTTTATAGTCATTACTTGTCGAAGTTCAATAATACCCAACGAGCAGTTAATTTTATGCGCTAAGGGTATAATTCACCGCATGAAAAAAAATCTATTTATTTGCGGCACTGGCACCGATGTCGGCAAAACCTACACCACGCTATCACTAATAGAATCTCTAAGTAATCTTGGATTAAAAGTCGGCATTATGAAACCAATAGAAACAGGCGTTAAAAATACCCCTCAAGACGCAACGATTTTATTTGAAAAAGCCAAAAAATTTAATCCTGCATTAAACGACTTGCGATTAAGCGATATTTGCCCGATTTCATTTACTCTGCCCGCCGCTCCGGCAATAGCTAAAGGCGCCCAACAGATAGATTTTGATTTGATAAACAAATGCCACAAAGCCGTTTTAGCAAGATGCGACATAGTTTTGATCGAGGGTGCGGGAGGACTACTTACGCCGATAGAACAAAACTACTTTATGTTAAATCTAGCCGAGATGCTAAACTCTAGATTATTACTAGTCTCCCACGCTAGGCTAGGATGTATAAACGATATCATGTTAAATAAAAAAGTGCTTGAACCTACTAAACTTGAATTTTTAACAGCAATTAACAAAAGAATAGATGACTTATCGTTTGATGAAATTAGTCTACCGTATTTGAAATCTGAATTAAACGATCTGTTCATATTACCGAACGACCTAGACAAACTAGCTTACAGGATCGCCTCTTGAGTATACTCAGGCGGGCTCGCGGCCTAAAATATTTCTCCACGTCAGGGATTCTTTTTACCACTGTCAATGCCAAACTAAACGAACACGGCTCGTCAGCAAAAATTAGTCAAAAAAGCGACTACTCAAAAACCTCAACAGGATTGTCTCCTCCAACTCAAACTTCGATTTAACAATTTTCAAAACAAAAAAATTTTATTTATTCGGAGTTTCAATGTCAAAAAAAGTATCAATCTCAATTATTGCGGCGCTATGTGTTTGCATCGTCAACCTACAAGCCGACGATAATGAGGATTTTAGTGCAAATATAGGTAAGCTATCGCAAAAAGAACTTTCATCAACCGATGTCGTGGAAATTTATTCAAAACAAGAGATAGAAGAATCAAAAGCCGAGAGTATCTATGAATTCCTAGGAACTCGCACTAGTGTCATCGCTACGCCGTCTTACGGAAATAAATTTTCCCAGTCACTAGATATTAGAGGTTTTGGCGGTCAAAACGGCTATCAAAATATAGTTGTTGTAGTCGACGGCAAAAGGCTCAATAATATCGACGGAGTGTCACAACTACTCTCAGCCGTACCGATAGAATCCGTCAAAAAAATAGAGATTCTAAAAGGTGGCGGCGGAGTCGAGTACGGTGACGGTGCAAACAGCGTAATATCGATCACCACGATGGACTATAACGGACTGACATTCGGTGGTTCGTATGGTAGTTTTGACAGCAAAAGAAGCTGGGCAAACTACGGCTATAAGGGTGAAAAATTTAATATATCAGCAAGTGGAGAACTCTTAGGTGACGGGGGAGATAGAACTTTTAATGCACAAGGAGACAAGTCAGACTCTTTTGCCAAAAACGGTTCCATTTCGCTAAAATACTTTCCGATAGATCCATTGCTCATTACGCTGTCGAAAAGCTTTTCACATATAGATACTAGATATAGCGGAGCTCTGACACAATCTCAGTTTGATGCCGATCCGACACGAGTTGGAGCTTATCCTACAAGACAGATATACAATGTAAATTCCACAAACACCGGAGTGTTATATGATTTTGGAGATGGATTAAAAGCTGAGGTAAATGGCTTTTTTGATAAAAAATCTAGTATGTACGTGCCTTCAGCTCCATATCAATATCAATACAATTCATTTAATAGCTCAATCTCAAAAACAACTCCTAACTTTGAAGCAAGTATGGGTATCGACGGTTTTGACGGAACAAGAGAATCCCCCGCCTCGCTATATGGGATAGCCAATAATACGAGCAAAAACAACTTGGCAATTTTTGCAAAATCTATCATAAAGCTAAATGAGCACTCTATTGAACTGGGAGCTAGGGACGAAAAAGTAAGCTACTCCTATTCTGCAAACGCGGCTCCAAAACTCACTTCTGATGACTTTTTACAAGCTTATTCAATCGGATACAACTATAAAATCAGCAATGAAAAAAGCTTATTTGCAAATTATTCAAGAAGCTTTACGTCACCTGACATAGATAGCTTTTTTACTCCGGTCTATAATGCCTTTTTTACCGTCGTAGGCGCTTCGTTTAACGGTTTTATTAAGCCTCAAAAAGCTGACAATTACAATATAGGCTATAGTTTTATAAATAAAAACGACAAGTTAAAACTTTCCGCCTTTTATACAAAACTGCAAGATGAGATATTCTTTAATCCTATCAGCTTCGTTAATACCAATCTTGACTCAACGCATAAAACAGGGCTTGAGATTAGTGAAAGGCACGTATTTAATGATATTTATTCAGCTTTTATCAACTATAGCTTCATAGAAGCAAAAATTGATAACTATGCCGGAAATACCGCATATAACGGTAAATACTTACCTGGCGCATCAAGACATAATGCGGTTTTAGGACTTGAAATCACGCCTATAAAAGCTATCAAACTAAGCGTATCGGAAAAACTTCGATCGTCTACCTACAACTATGACGACTTCGCAAATATCGGTAACAACAAGCAACCTGCCTATCGTTCTACGGATTTATCGGCAAGTTATGGCTTTAAAAACTATGAAATATTTGCAAAGGCTACCAATATCTTTGGAGCCAAAAATGCTATAGTAACTTCATCTAACGGATATTATCCGATAGACTTTGAATCGATATATGCTGTAGGGTTTTCGGCTAAGTTTTAATGCAAAAAGTAGATATACGAAGCTATGCGTACTATAAATTAACGGCATCACTCTATGCCGGAACAGCTATGGGTTCAATTTTTGTAATTTATGCCGCCCTGCCTCCTGCCTTATTTTCAGCAGGAGGTGTGGCTTTAGCCTTTGGCGGTTGGGTTTTAGCTTTTTTTTATATGCGATTAATGAGATTTAGCTCATTTTTCTTAATAGGTTTTAGCGTAGAAATATTCACTTTATCTTTAAGCATACTATTTTTACTTTTTAATCATTTTATATGGATAGCCATTGTTATCTACGGCATATACCAATTCCTTTTTTTGTTCGGCAATTATCTAGCAAGAGCCGAGACTAAGCTTTTTGCCAAGACTGCACTGTTTTCTATATTTGATAGAATGAAACAGCTTGGTTATCTTGGCGGGCTTTTGTTTTCATTTTTATTTTATGAAACGGCAGATTACTTAGGCATAAACGTAGTGAAAGAGCAGGTTTTCTATCTGTATTTTGCTCTTTTTACTATACAGCTTGTAGTTTTGTTTTTTTATCTCAAAGCTTTTTGGCAATATTTGCCACTACATCCACGGCATGATTGATTGCAATGCCTATCGAACCGCCTGTTTTTTGAGCTAAATCACCGATAATATATAGATTTGGTATATTTGTCTCATGCGTATGAATATCTATAATTGGATAGCTACCGTCAATATCTATTTTGCACTTTTTAATAAATTCTTTCGGCGTGGAACCGCCTATTGCAAACACAACCCTATCAAATTCTTCGTGAGCTATTTCGGCAAAATTTACCCTTACTTTCTTATCAGCCTCTTCTAATCCGACAATATTTGTGCCCAAAAGAGCCCTAACGCTTCCGTGCGAGAACGCCCTATTTATATGTAACAAATTTTGAGCATTCAAACGTGTAAAGCTTGTTTGCCTATAACTAAGAGCAACATCGTTATTCTCGGACAAGTCTACCGCATACTCTGCGGCTGAATTTCCGCCGCCGACAATCAATATAGATTCGCCGCCCACACAATTATTTAGGTCAAAATTAATCTTGCCCTTTAGTTTCGGCGGTATTTCAAGATTAGGCTTATTTGGTTTGCCCATATTTCCAATAGCTATAATACAATTTTTAGTCAAATAGCTGTGACCATTTGCACTATGCACTTCCAGAACCCCACCTAGCTTTTCTATTTTTTCGACCTCTTCGCCAAACTTCGCATTGATAGAATATTTTGCAAACATAGAATCAACCAGTTCTAAATAGCCCTCTTTTGTAGTATCTACAAACGGCAGTCTGCCTCTAATATCACATTTTTGACCCATCCATTCTTTGTCGACTCTTTTGTGTTCTTTGTAATAATGTCTGATTGTATTGGAATGTTCACTTGTTTTTTCTAGTAAAAGTATATTTTTTATACATAGTTCATTCGCTTCAACCATTGCGGAAATACCTCCCGGTCCTGCTCCGATAACTATCAAATCATATATTTCACTCATTCCATCTCCTCGGTAGCAAACAAAACTCCATCTATCTCATTTGTCACCGCCCACTCAATCTCTTCTTCTTCATACACCAAAACAAGAAGTCTAGTATCAAAAAGATAATTATCTACGGCCTTTTGCATTGTATGAGCATCTTCCTTGTGTGATACGGCATATTTTGCCCCTAGATTACATATATACACAAGCTCCCTCAAATCTGCGGCATGAAGCGCCAAACTCATGCCCTTGTCTATAAGCTCTTTATATTTTTTCATATCTTTTTTATTAAACTGCATATATACAACATTTATCGGAGTTACGCCTTCAAAAAGATTGTCTTTTGGTAAAAAAACTATCTCTCCCGTACTTACCAATTCGTCACCGCCAACAATAATCATTACTTCACTCCTGCACACTCTTTCGAGCAGTAAAATTTGCCGTCCATAGCTACACTATCTATACTCTCGGTAAAAGTCCCGCACCTTGGACAAGCCACCATGACGCTTTCGCCGCTTTTTTTAAACTCTTCTTTCGTTTGTCTTTTCTCCGGCACTTTCGGCTTTTTAAAAAATTTAGCATAAATTAAATAAACAAGAAGCGAAAGTAGTAGCGAATCCAATAAAAACTTTACCATCTATTCCTCACAATAATATATAATTGCCAAACGGCATTTGAAAAATTTCAGCACTATTATCGCTATTTTCTTCTTTTGCTATCTCTTTTTCACCCTTAAACAGCAACATTTTTGTATTTTTATCCATAGCATTTACGGTTAACTTCATTAAAATATCTTTGGAACCGACAGCTCTTGACGTGATCAAATCAAATTTTTCGACCACATTCTCCACTCGCTCTTTTAATACCTCAACGTTTTGAAGAGATAAAGTTATTTTTACAAACTCCAAAAATGCATACTTTTTACCCTTTGGCTCAGTCAGCACAAATCTTGTTTTTGGTTTTGCAAAAGCTAACGGCAAAGCCGGAAACCCGGCGCCGCTTCCAACATCTAAGCAACTATTAAAATCAGGTAGAAACTTTATAGGATAAACGGCATTAAAAATATTTTGGGCAAGTTCTGTAGACGTTTTAAACGTGGTTAGGCTATGAGTTTTATTCCATTCATATAGCAATCTTGCAAATTCACAAGAGTATTCAAAAAACTGCTCATCAAGCGTTACATCATATCTATCGCAAAGCCTGCGCAGACTCTCAATCAAAATAAATGTCCGTGAGCTTTTTTGGCGTCAATATATTTGGCATTATACTCGCCCCTATCGGCAATTATCGGGAGTCTCTCTATAATTTCTACGTTTTTGATACTTTCTAGTTTTTTTGGATTGTTTGTCAAAAGTCTAATTTTCTCAATATTATAATGCGCCAAGATTGTCCCGACTATCTCAAAACTGCGCTCATCAGAACCAAATCCAAGTTGATGATTTGCTTGGTAGGTGTCCAGCCCTTCGTCTTGAAGTTTATATGCATTTACTTTGTTAAAGAGTCCAATACCCCTGCCTTCCTGCCTAAGGTAAATAATCATTCCACAACCGCTTTTTTCTATCATCTCAAGTGCTATTTCAAGCTGATCTCTACAATCACACCTAAGAGAACCTAAAGCATCGCCCGTCAGGCATTCTGAATGCACTCTTACAATAGGCGCTTCACAATCCATAGTCGGCGTTTTGATAACTAGGTGTTCTTTATCGTTTTGTTTAAAAGACTGGATGAGAAAGTTCCCAAATCTGGAAGGGAGTTTTGCGGTTTGAGAAATCTCTATATTCAAAATTATAATGCCTTTGAAATTTTTACACACATTTTATATTATTTTTCGTAGATTTTGGCTAAAATCATCTCTTTTTTGAAAAATGGATAATTTAGGAATAGATATGTTTAAACGATTTAGGCGGCTTAGAATTAACCCAAAAATAAGAGATTTGGTAGCCGAAACTAGACTTCATACGGATGATTTTGTATATCCACTATTTGTCAGAAGCGGCAAAAAAATAAAAAATGAAGTTGCTTCAATGCCCGGCGTGTTCCAAATGAGTATAGACGAGATACTGCTTGAAATTAGTGAGCTTAAGAAACTAAAAATCAAAGCTATTATGTTATTTGGAATCCCCGACGTCAAAGACTCAATAGGAAGCGATGCACTTGATGAAGAAGGCATCATAGCTTCATCTATAAAAGCCATCAAAAAAGCACATCCCGATATGGTCGTTATGAGTGATTTATGTTTTTGTGAATATACGGAGCATGGGCATTGCGGTATATTAGACCATGCACATGAAACGGTAAATAATGACTTGACACTAGAGATTTTAGCAAAACAAGCGCTCATCCATGCGAAAGCCGGAAGCGATATGATAGCTCCTAGCGGAATGATGGACGGCACAATAGAAATATTAAGAAAAACACTTGACGAAAATGGCTTTGAAAACCTGCCTATCATGAGCTATTCGACAAAATTTGCAAGCGCGTACTACGGTCCATTTAGAGATGTAGCAGAGTCTGCGCCTAGTTTTGGCGATAGAAAGAGCTACCAAATGAGTCCGGCTAATAGACTCGAAGCAATAGAAGAAAGCCTAGAAGATGAGAAACAAGGCGCCGATATACTAATGGTAAAACCGGCTCTTGCCTACCTAGATATTATTAGAGATATAAAAAATTCATCTAATTTACCTATTGCCGTTTATAATGTCTCCGGTGAATACTCAATGCTAAAAATAGCAGGGCGTGCCGGAGTTATAGACTATGAAAAAGTTATGATGGAGACTCTTCTAGCATTTAAAAGAGCCGGCGCAGATATAATTATCACGTATCACGCTAAAGAAGCGGCACAAATACTAAACGGGGATATAAAGTGAGACATTTTCTAAGCATTAAAGATTTTACAAAATCAGAATTATTAGAGATAATTGATATAGCAATACAAATCAAAGCCGAAGTAAAAAGCGGAAAATTTGTGCCTAGAATGCAAAACAAAACTTTGGCAATGATATTTGAAAAAAACTCTACTAGGACAAGAGTTAGTTTTGAGGTAGGCATATATCAACTAGGCGGCGTAGGTCTATTTTTATCTAGCAAAGATTTGCAACTTGGTCGTGGAGAGCCAATAAAAGATACGGCTAGAGTTATAAGCTCTATGTGCGACATGGTAATGATTCGTACTTATGAGCACTCTAAACTTGAAGAGTTTGCTACCTACTCGAAAGTTCCGCTAATTAACGGCTTGTCAGATAGCTACCACCCGGTTCAGTTAATGGCTGATTATATGACGATGGTTGAGCTAGGACGAGATAAAACTCCTGTTGTTGCATACATTGGAGATGGCAATAATATGGCGCATAGTTGGATTAACTTAGCTACAAAGTTAGAGTTTGAACTTAGAATTGCAACGCCAAAAGGTTATGAGTGCGACAAAAGTATTATAGAAACTGCACTTTCAAATGGGGCAAAAATTATTATCTCTAACGACCCGAAAAGTGCGGCAAAAGATGCAGATGTCATAACAACAGATGTATGGACAAGCATGGGACAAGAAGAAGAATACCAAAAAAGACTAAGCGACTTTCAGGGCTTTATGATAGATTCAAATCTTATGAAACTTGCAAAATCAAATGCTATCTTTCTCCACTGCCTTCCTGCGCATAGAGGAGAAGAGGTAAGCGATGAGGTTATGGAAGGGTCACAAAGCGTTGTGTGGCAAGAGGCTGAAAACCGCCTTCATGCACAAAAAGCAATAATGGTCTGGCTTGACCAAAGAAGAGATTGATGAGATTATTTAGTATAGCCTTAATTATTTCATTTTTATTTAGCGGCTGTATCGGCACTATAGTCTCGGCTCCATTTAAAGTAGCAGGTGACGTTATAGATACTGTTCTACCTTAACCAGCAAGCGCCGCAAGCGCTTCCTTTACCTTCACTGCATGCCCTTTGGCTTTTACATTCGTCCAAATTTGTGCCACTTTACCGTTTGGATCGATTAAATATGTTGACCTTTTAACGCCGTAAACTGTTTTACCGTACATTATTTTTTCGCCATATGCTCCATAATCAGACATAATTTTTTTATCTATATCGCTCAGTAGTGTCATTTTTAGATTGTACTTTTGTATAAACTTGGAATGCTTCTCCGGACTATCCGGTGAAATACCTAGAATTACAGCTGATAAATTCATAAACTCTCTAAACTCGTTTGTAAATTCACACGCTTCGATTGTGCACCCGGGGGTGTCATCTTTTGGATAAAAATATAAAACAACCCATTTACCTATAAAATCTCTCAAGCTAACTTCAATACCATCTTGGTTTTTGAGAGAAAATTCTATGGATTTATCACCAATTTTCATTGTAAGACCCCTATGTTTAATATGCTCGGAGGATTTTAGCCAAAGAAATTGTAAAATGCCGTAATAACTTTTCATTAAAAGGCTTTTCATGTGTGCAGTAGTCGGAGTTTTCGGTGTACCATCAGCCGCCAAATCGGCTTATTTAGCCCTTTTTGCCATGCAACACCGCGGTCAAGAAGCATGCGGAATCAGTAGCGCAAACGGCAAAAAAATATTTACCATAAAAGATAGAGGTCTTGTCGCCAATGTATTTAACAATGAAAAACTAGACAAATTAGTCGGTTCAATGGCAATAGGACATAATAGGTATTCTACAGCAGGAGAAGACAGTATACTTGACGCACAGCCTGTTTTTGCAAGATACGACCTGGGAGAGATGTCTATAGTCCACAACGGCAATCTTACAAACGCCAAAGAGGTAAGAACGGGATTGATAAAAGACGGCGCTATATTTCAAAGCTCGATGGACACTGAAAATTTAGCTCACCTTATCAGCAAAAGTGATAAAGCAAGATTGAAAGACAGAATTATAGATGCCGTCAAAACAGTAACAGGAGCATATAGTTTCATCTTTCTATCAAGAACTAAAATGTTTGCAATTAGAGACTCCCATGGCTTTCGCCCACTAGTCCTAGGAAAAATAGGCAAAGATGGTTGGATGGTTGCAAGTGAAACTTGTGCGCTTGACCTAGCTGGAGCAAAGTTTGTTAGAGAGATTGAACCTGGAGAGATGCTTATATTTGAAGACTCCAAAGAACCTCAGAGCGTCAAAATAGCCGATGCTACTCCGAAAAGATGCATATTTGAACACGTATATTTTGCAAGGCCTGATACAAATCTATTCGGTGAAAGCGCTTATATAACTAGAATCCAAATGGGCAGACATCTTTCCCATGAAGTTCCAGTTGAAGCCGATATGGTTATTCCGGTACCTGATAGCGGTGTGCCGGCGGCACTAGGATATGCCAAAGAGAGTGGAATTCCTTTTGAACTTGGAATCATACGAAATCACTATGTAGGTAGAACATTCATAGAGCCCGCCCAAGAAATCAGGGACTTGAAGGTTAGAATGAAACTAAGCCCAATTAAAGAATTAATTGCAGGCAAAAGACTTATAGTGGTCGATGATAGTATTGTCAGGGGAACCACAAGTAAACAAATTGTCAGAATGTTAAAAGACGCGGGAGCAAAAGAGGTTCATATGAGAATTTCCAGCCCGCCGACATCTGACCCTTGTTTTTACGGTATTGATACACCCGACAAATCACATCTAATCAGCGGCGCAAAATCAGTAGAAGATGTAAAAAAATTTATAGGTGCAGACTCTCTTGCCTACCTATCCGTTAATAACCTATTAAAAAGTGTAAGCGGAGAAGACAATAGCTTCTGCTCTGCTTGTTTCAGCGGGGAGTATCCAATTTAGTTTGGAGAATATATTTACATTTGGCAGATATTTGCGTGAAAAGTTTGGCTACAAAATATATAAAGTACCAATTAGCCTACCAGGTTTTACCTGTCCGAATATTGACGGTAGCGTAGCAATCGGCGGTTGCACATTTTGTGAAAATGAGTCGTTTAGTCCAAATCTAGGCAAAAGTATTCAGCCTAAAAAAACAGGGCTTAGTCATTTTTCCACACACAACCCTTTTCTAGAAACTCAACTACTGACATTAGAAAGTCAATTTGACAAAACTACAATCAAATTGACCAAAAAATTTAAAGCCGAGAAATTCTTAGTATATTTTCAATCATTCTCAAATACTTATGCGCCTTTTGAAACACTAAAAGCCTTATACGAAAAAGCTCTTTCGTTTGAAAACGTAGTAGGACTCTCTATCGGCACTAGAAGTGACTGCGTCGATGAAAAACTACTTGATTATCTAGCCCAATTATCAAAAAAGTATGAAATTTGGATTGAATTTGGCATTCAATCAGCCTTTGACGATACGTTAGCCAAAATCAACCGCGGGCACAATTTTGCAAGTATAGAAGAAGCGGTCCTAGCATGCAAAAAAAGAGGTTTAAAAGTTTGTGGACATCTAATTTTCGGTTTGCCTGAAGAAGACGAAAACATGATGCTTGAAAGTGTGAAAAAATCGATCGATATTGGTATTGACTCATTTAAATTTCATCCGCTATACATTGTCAAAAATACAGCTTTGGCAAATGACGTCAGAAACGGTAAATTTTCACCGATGAGCGAAGAAAAGTTTTTGGCTATTTTGATAAAAGCGATAAAAATACTCCCTGAAAACATCAGCGTTCAAAGAGTTTCGGCAGGTGTAGACGACGAGACGCTAATAGCCCCGCAGTGGTGCAAAATAAAACATTCTCAAATTAAAAATGTTCGGACAAAGCTTCTAGAAGAAGAGCTTGTTTATTAGCCAGTTTTAGCCCTTTTTGGTTACTATAATAGACTTTTAAATTACAAAAACGGATACAAATGGTAGAGCGATATGCACGCGAAGAGATGAAATCTCTATGGACTCAGACTGCTAGATATAAGGCGTGGTTGGATGTTGAAATAGCCGCCGTCAAAGCTTGGAACAAACTTGGACTGATACCAGATGATGACACAAAGAAAATCATTGAAAATGCTACTTTTGATACTGACGAGATAGATGAAATCGAAAAAACTACGAAACATGATGTTATTGCATTTTTAACCTCAGTATCAAAAAGCCTAGGCGAAGAAAGTAGGTGGGTTCACTATGGGATGACAAGTTCCGATACAATAGACACTGCTATAGCGCTTCAAATCAGATCTTCTTTGGATATTATCATTACAGATGTCAAAAAAGTGATGGATAGTGTAAAACAAAGAGCAAATGAACATAAAATGACTCTTTGTGTTGGGAGAAGTCACGGAATACACGGCGAACCGATAACTTTTGGGTTAAAGCTTGCCATATGGTACGATGAACTAAATCGCCATCTAAAAAATATCGAAGAAGCTAGAGAAATTATCAGCTACGGTATGCTCAGCGGTGCAATGGGAAATATTGCCCACTCTCCAATTGAACTTGAAGAGTTAACATGCGAATTTTTAGGACTCAAAACCGCTCCCGCATCAAATCAAGTAATACAACGAGATAGATATGCAAGAGTTATTACGGCACTCTCCTTGCTCGCAAGCTCAATAGAAAAATTTGCCGTAGAAATCAGACATTTGCAACGAACTGAAGTTTATGAGGCTGAAGAGTATTTTAGCCCCGGACAAAAAGGCTCAAGTGCGATGCCTCACAAAAGAAATCCGATACTAACAGAAAATATCACGGGGCTTGCTCGCATGATTCGTTCATACTCAATGCCGGCGATGGAAAATGTAGCTCTTTGGCACGAGCGTGACATTAGCCATTCTTCGGTTGAAAGATTTATACTGCCAGATGCGTTTATCACGACGGATTTTATGCTAGCTAGATTTGATAATGTTATCAGTAAACTAGTTGTTTATCCGGAAAATATGATGAAAAATCTTAATCTTACGGGTGGTCTTGTATTTTCGCAAAGAGTCCTACTAGAGCTACCCCTAAAAGGTGTTAGTCGAGAAGATGCCTACAAAATAGTTCAGAGAAATGCTATGAAGGTCTGGGCTGATTTGCAAGAAGGTAAAAAAGCCGTCAACGAAGCAGGAGAGTCGCTATACCTACAAAATCTATTGTCAGATGAAGAACTAAGAGCAAAACTAAGTGAAGAAGAGATACGGAACTGCTTTTGCTTTGATTATTACACTAAAAATATCGAAAAAATTTTTGTACGCGTTTTCGGGAGGGAGTAGTATATGTTAAAGGTTGTTAAAAGGGATGGTAATCTAGAAGAGCTGGACATCAAAAAAATCCAAAAATTTACTGCTGACGCGGTTGCTGGACTAAAAAATGTCTCTCAAAGCGAACTAGAAGTAGACGCAAAAATACAGTTTCGCGACGGTATGAGTACTGCCGAGATTCAACAGACATTGATTCAAACAGCAGTTGATAAGATAGACCTAGACTGTCCCGATTGGAGTTTTGTCGGAGCAAGATTATTCCTGTATGACCTTTATCATAGAGTCGGCAAAGCAGTTCATGGACATAAGGGCAATAGTTACTGCCATCTGAAACAATATTTAGAAGTTGGAGAAACTGAAGGTAGAATTGCTCTAGGATTCAAAGAAAAATATGACCTTGACGAACTAAACGACTATATCAAACCAGAACGAGACCTTCAATTTAACTATCTAGGGATCAAAACCCTTTATGATAGATACTTACTCAAAAACAGAAACGGTGACCCAATAGAGCTACCTCAACAGATGTTTATGACAATCGCTATGTTTTTGGCTCAAAATGAAAAAGAAAATATGAAATGGGCAAAAGCGTTTTATGACATTATGTCTAAATTTGAAGTTATGGCGGCGACACCTACATTATCAAATGCAAGGACACCTAGACATCAGCTTAGCTCTTGTTATGTCGGCTCAACTCCTGACAATATAGAAGGAATTTTTGACGGCTTCAAAGAAATGGCGCTCCTCAGCAAATACGGCGGCGGCATAGGCTGGGACTGGTCCAAAGTCAGAGGGGCAAACTCTTTCATCGATGGGCACAAAAATGCCGCCGGAGGAATCGTACCGTTCCTAAAAATCACAAATGATATAGCCGTAGCAGTTGATCAACTTGGCACTAGAAAAGGTGCAATTGCCGTATATATCGAGGTTTGGCATACCGATATACTTGATTTTATTGATCTTAGAAAAAATTCAGGCGAAGAGCGACGCAGGGCGCACGATATATTTCCTTCACTATGGATAAGCGATCTATTTATGAGAAGGGTTGAGGCGAATGAAAACTGGACACTATTCGACCCTTATACAGCGCAAGGCTTAACAGAAGTCTACGGAGAAGAGTTTGAAAATCTTTATCAAAAATACGAAGCCGACAGCTCCATACCAAAAGAGGTTATACCGGCAAAAGATCTTTGGAAAAAAATCCTCACATCGTATTTTGAAACTGGGAGCCCATTTTTGTGCTTCAAAGATACTGCAAATGCAATTAATCCAAACGGTCATAGAGGAGTTATTAGAAGTTCTAATCTGTGTACGGAAATATTTCAAAATACCTCTCCGAACGAGTGCAGGGTTAGAGTTAAATTCGCAGACGGTTCCGAAAAAATATATGAAGAAGATGAAATAATTACAACAGACGAAGGTGTAATAAAGAAAGCAAACAAAATAAGCTCCATTGACCATCTTGGTGGGAAAAGTGTTTTTATCGTAGAAAAAGTCTCTATAGACGGACAAACTGCAGTATGTAACCTAGCCAGCGTAAATCTCTCAAAAATTCACACTAGAGAAGACATAGAAAGAGTCGTACCGATTGCAGTTAGAATGCTTGACAATGTTATAGAACTAAACTTTTATCCGGTGGAAAAAGTCAAAAAAACAAATCTTCTTAGCCGTGCGGTAGGTCTTGGCGCAATGGGTGAAGCACAGCTATTAGCCGATAAAAATATAGCATGGGGAAGTGAACGACATTTTGCTTATATAGATGAAATATTTGAGACTATTTCATATAATGCGATCAGTGCAAGTTCTGACTTGGCGGTCGAAAAAGGCTCATATCCACAATTTGAAGGCTCCAGATGGTCCATGGGCAAACTACCTATTGATAACGCACCTGAAGAAGCCATAAAGCTTTCAGGTAGAGGGCTTTTTGCTAGTGAATATGATTGGGATGCCTTAAGGGATAAAATCAAGAAAAACGGCATGAGAAACGGTTACCTTATGGCTATAGCTCCAACTTCCAGCATTTCAATCTTAGTCGGTACTACGCAAACAATAGAACCTATTTACAAAAGAAAATGGTTTGAAGAAAACTTATCCGGACTAATTCCCGTAGTTGTTCCAAATTTGAGCGTTGATAACATCGAATACTATACGTCTGCATACGATATAGATCAACAAATATTAGTTCAAGCTGCCGCAGTAAGGCAAAAATGGATAGATCAAGGACAAAGTCTCAATATCTTTATGAAACTTGAAAATGCTAGCGGTAAGGTGCTTAACGATATATATATGTTAGCTTGGAAACTAGGATTAAAATCTACATACTATCTCAGAAGTCAAAGCCCTGATAGTAACATCGAAGAAGATACAATGGATAGAAGTATTGAGTGCGAAGGTTGTCAATAAACCTTTGCGGTATCGACGAAGCCGGCAGAGGTCCTCTCGCCGGTCATTTAGTGGTTGCGGGTGTAATTTTACATTCTAGGATTGCCGGACTAAATGACTCCAAAAAACTTACAGAAAAAACTAGAAAATCTCTCTTTGAAAAAATAATCCAACACTCAACTTACCACTATGTTGTCTGGAGTGCAAACGATATTGATACATTAGGAATATCACACTGTATTAAAAGCTCTCTAATATCGATAAAGTCAATACTATTAGCTGAAAAATATATTTTTGACGGAAACTCATCTTTTGGTACAAAAGGAATAGAAACATTAATAAAAGCCGATACGCAAATTACAGAAGTAATGGCGGCAAGCATAATCGCCAAGACAATTCGAGACAATCTACTATTAAATGAAGCTGACAGATTCCCTAAGTTTTCCTTTGCATCCCATAAGGGATATGGAACGGCAAAGCACATCAAAGAGATACAAGAACACGGTATAACAGAGCTTCATAGAAAGAGTTTTTGTAAAAAAATACTAGAAAACAACACTCTTTTTTAGAGAATATACAAAATATCGCTATTTTTTCTCAATTCTTCATAAAAATAAACTCTTTCATCCTCATTATAAACCAATACTTCAAAAATAATGCTACTAAATTTACCGCTTGAGCTTTTGTTTGAATCGCCTAGTGAATGTGGTTTTTCACCGGCTAATCTTTTCGCATACTCTTTAATACCAAATTCATCCCTACCGACTAGTCTATACTCCCACCTGCAAGGATATTCAATTTCAACTTTTTTACCTTTTGTAATATCCACTTTTACCTCCGCTTTTTTCCTCTAGCATCACATTTGAAATTATCATAGATTTATCAATAGCTTTTGCCATATCATATATTGTAAGAAGACCAATAGAAACACCCGTAAGAGCCTCCATTTCTACGCCTGTTTTGCCACTTAATTTAGCTGTTACGATTAGCTTAAATCCAGGCAAATCAATAAGTTCTTCAACATCACATTTAATAGACGTTAAAAGTAGTGGATGGCACATAGGAATCAACTCGTGCGTTTTTTTTGCACCCATGATAGCGGCAATTACGGCTGTTTGAACAACTGGTCCTTTTTTTACCTGCGCATTGGTTATTGCATCAAAAGCCTCTCGACTCATTACTATAGTTCCGCTTGCAATAGCAACTCTCTCCCTGTCATCCTTATCTGTCACATCAACCATTGTAGGTCTATTATTTTCGTCCAAATGTGTTAATTTCATTTTTACAAATCCTCTGGTACTCACTGTAATTATTGATATTTACAAACTCTTCACTAGAGCTCGTATCCAAATAGATTGTATCAATTTCATCCAAAAAAACCTGTAGTTTATGCAGGTTTTTAATTATCATTTGTTCCAAATTTGAAAGGATACTAGGTTTGTAAACAGCACATGTTGGGTAAATTTTGCCATCAACCCTCAAAACAGTTGCCTGATGGTTGTTTAAGGATAAATCCAATAATTTTTTTAATGTTTGAATACTAATAAGCGGCATATCAATCGGTATAAACAGAGTGTCTTGTTGAATCTTTAAAAGTACGGAATAAAGGGATAGCGTCGGAGCAAATAGGGTTGTAAGATCAATATTGTGCAATTGGGTCACATCATATATATAGCTATAGGCAGTACCAAATTTTGGCTCTTTTGCAGATAAATATATATTATCAAAATAGCTAGATAGACTATCTATTTGATACGCAACAAGACTATTTTTCCCGCCAAACGGTAGGAAAGCTTTGTTGACTCCAATTTCTTTTTGCATTCTAGAACTAGCCCCACCACACATTATGACGCATGGAATTGCTAGTTTTTGTTCAGAAGTTAAAATATTTTATTGCCTATTTCGTTTAGTTTAGCCTCTAGTGCGTCAATTCCTTTTGGCTGAGTTTGAATTTGATTTTGTTTATCCATTGCGCTACTTAGTTTTCTCAAAAAGTCAGAACCACTCATATCCATATTTGCAAGCTTTGTCTCTTGCTCTTTTTGTGCTTTATTTATGGGTGTTGATAATGTTTTCTTTGCCTCACTTAACCGCTCGGTAGCACCGTTTAGTCTACCCATTAATTCATCTTTACCTTGAGCGCCGTGCAAGTCTAAATTACCTAATCCAAGCCCCAAGTCAATCGTTACGATACCAGCCGTCGTGTCAAACGCTTGTGGCTCTAAAATACCTCTACCGTTAAATGAAACTTTTGATGCCGTATTGATTATTCCTTGAGCATCGCTAGTCTGCGCCGCAATTTTAAGAGCTTCAATACCTTTTGACGCTGTAGATATAAAACCAATAGCTTCATTTGTACCTTTTATTTTTTGAACAAAATTTGCTCCGCTTGTCGTCTTTGACGCATATTGAACCGTTTGAGTTTCATTTATGGATGCTACTTCTTCCGATTTTTGAATATCTATTTGTCTGGCAATAGATTGCGCAAAAAGTGGATTTGACTTGAGAGCTTCTACATTCATAGTTTACTCCATATTGTAGTTTTAGCTATCAAAAGCAACAAACGTTCCATAAGTGCAAAAGCCTATATCTACAACAAAAGTCGGAGCTAATTTCTATATATTCATTTTAGAGCGATACTATTTTTAGATTAAGTATTATTTAACTTTTTAATATTTAGTTAAGATTTGATTAACTAAAATGACGCTTGTTAGCCAATACCATACTATAAGGAGTCAAAATGTTTTCTACTTGCTCCGAAAGTGCGATAAATACTGTTTTTACCGCGCCTTCTACGGTTCTCACAAACAGAGGTGAGGGTTATTATCGCTCACTATTTGAAAAATGCAGAAATAGGCTTGACGTACTCAAAAATGAATCAACTTCTGCATACGATTTCAATCTCCATGAAACTTTAGAATTGAACGATATATCCAGAAGAGATTTTCTAAAATGGGTATCAGCAGCAACTGCAACGCTTATGCTTCCTGCATATTTTGAGCCCCTAGTTGCTGAGGCCGCAGAACTTATGAATAGAGTTCCTGTCATATGGATTGAACTACAAGATTGCGCCGGCAATTCCGAAGCACTTCTCAGAACTGCATCTCCTACTATTGACGACTTGCTATTTGACATAATTAGCCTAGAGTACCACGAAACCCTTATGGCGGCGGCAGGTTTTCAAGCTGAAAAACAGCTAGAAGATGGAGTAAATACATTTAAAGGCAAATATATACTTTTTGTTGAAGGTTCTATTCCATTGGCAAAAAATGGTATTTACGGCACAATTGGAGCCGGAGGCGAAACATTTGTTGAGCACTTGAAAAGAATATCTAATGATGCGGCGGCAGTTATAGCAGTCGGCGCGTGTGCAACATTTGGCGGCGTTCCGGCGGCGGCTCCAAATCCGACAGGCGCCGTCGGAGTTATGGATGTGGTAAAAGGTAAGCCTATTATTAATATACCCGCTTGTCCTGCAAATCCACAAAATATGATAGGTGTAGTTCTTCATTTTGTACTTACGGGACAAATCCCAGAGCTTGACCATCTTTATAGGCCAAAATTTGCATTTGGATATAGAATTCACGATAACTGTGAGAGAAGAGCACATTTTGACGCCGGTGAATTTGTAGAAAAATGGGGCGATGCCGGTGCAAAAAATAATTTCTGCCTCTATAAAATGGGCTGTAAAGGTCCAATGACATTTAATAATTGTTCTATCATCAGGTATAACGAAGGTGCCAATTGGCCGGTAGGTGTAGGTCGAGGGTGTATAGGTTGCTCTGAACCTGATTTTTGGGATAAATACGCATATGAAAGACCGATGGCAGATGCACACATAAAGGCTCCGACTGGCGGCGTAGAAAAAACAGTCGACCAATTCGGTATGGGATTGGTAACTGCGACCGCTATCGGAATAGGTATTCATGCATTTGCTAGCGCTACTACCGGTAAAAAAGCTGATGAAGGAGATAAATAATGAGTAAGCATATAGTTATAGACCCGATTACCAGAATTGAAGGGCACCTAAGAATAGAAGCTACACTTGACGATACCGGCAAAGTAACCGAAGCTTTTAGCTCAGCTACAATGTTTAGAGGAATCGAAGAAATATTAAAAGGCAGAGATCCAAGGGATGCCGGTCTGCTCACTATGAGAATATGCGGCGTATGCACCGGAACGCATTACCAAAGAAGTATTGAAGCCGTAGAACACGCATTTAAAGTAAATATTCCTAAGAATGCAAGATTGGTCAGAAATTTAGTACAAGGGGCGCTTTATGTACATGATCATACGGTGCATTTTTATCATCTTCACGGTCTTGATTGGGTAGATGTTACGGCAATACTTAAAGCAGATCCCAAAAAAGCCGTAGAGGTTGCAAAACAATACTCCGATAATCCTTGGAACTCGTCTGAAGGCGTCTACAGGGCAGTTCAAGACAGGGTGGCAAAATTTGTAAAACAAGGTAGACTTGGAATTTTCGGCAACGGATACTGGGGAAATAAAGCCTATAAACTCAGTCCTGAAGAAAGTCTGGTTATCGTATCTCACTATCTAGATGCGTTACAAGAACAAAGAGATATGGCTAGAATGATGGCAATATTCGGAGGAAAAATGCCGCACCCTCAAAGTTTTGTCGTAGGCGGTGTAACGTGCGTGCAAGACATAGAAAATCCGGCCAGAATTGCCGAATTTAAAGCGCACCTAAAAAGAGCAAGGGAATTTGTAAAAAGAGCTTATATTCCAGATGTTCTGCTTGCAGGCAAGGTTTATGCCTCAGAAGCGCTTGCCGGAGAAGGTGGTGGTCTTGGAAGCTATATGAGTTACGGTGATTTTAGACTTGACGATAATGATTTTTATAAATCTGCAAAACTATTCCCAAGCGGCGTTGTTCTCAATAAAGACCTTTCAAAAGTTCTAGAACTTGACCAAACAAAAATAACGGAAGATGTTACGCACTCATGGTACAAAGGTAGCGAAGTTCTTCATCCGCTAAAAGGCAAAACAGAACCTGAATATACAGGATTTGCAAAAAAAGAAAACGGCGTAGCATACCTGGATACGAAAGGAAAATACAGCTGGATAAAAGCTCCTACATATGCCGATAATAGAGTCGAAGTTGGACCGCTTGCCAGAATGGTAGTAGGATATGCAAAAGGCGACAAGAGAATCAAAGAGTATGTCGACGGCACCTTTGCCGCCCTTAGTAAAATAGTAGGCATGCAGGTTCCATTGACTGCTCTTTTCTCAACGGTCGGCAGAACGGCAGCTAGAGCAATCGAAACAAGTATGATGTCTGACGTTATGATGGACTGGGTTGATGAGTTAGCTAAAAATACGGCTAGCGGCGACCTTTCTACGTGGACGGAATTTAATTTTGATACTGTCGCAAAAGACGCTGAAGGTTGGGGAATGGCTGAAGCTCCAAGAGGTGCACTAGGACACTGGGTAAAGATCAAAGACGGCAAAATCGAAAACTATCAATGTGTCGTTCCGTCAACTTGGAATGCCGGACCTAGAGATACTAAAGGCAGACCTGGTGCGTACGAGGCATCTCTTGTAGGAGTAAAACTATCAAATCCCGAACAGCCGCTTGAAATTTTGAAAACCATCCATAGTTTTGACCCGTGTATTGCATGTGCGGTTCACATAGTGGACACAAAAGGTAAAAAACTTGGAGAATTCAGAGTAGATCCACTTTCAAGGAGTTGCTAATGAATACCATCTCAAAATCTGTCAAAAGAATGACTGTAGCTATGAGAATGATACATTGGGTAAATGTCTTTTCAATAATTGCAGCTGTGATTACGGGGCTTTATATCGGTCATCCGTATTATCAAAGCTTTATTTCTGACCCAGCAGTAGACAAATACGTAATGGCATGGAATCGATATATCCATTTTATAGGAGCCATCATCCTAGATGTTACTTCTATTATCGTGTTCTATCTTTATTTTTTCAGTAGATTTGAGAAGCCGTACAAAAAGTTAATACCTAATACGCAAAATATTAGTGAGTTCAAAGATGTAATAATCAATCTTCTAACTCTAAACAAAACGAAAAATTTTAACAGCTCTCACGCCGATAGTTTCAATGTGGTATATTTCACAATTTTCCATATTCTATTGGTCTTAATGCTACTTACCGGTCTTCAGCTTTATGTTCACGGGCTAAATTCCGGCATTAGCTCCATTGGAGCATGGTGGCCCCTCTTGCTTCACGTATCAACCGACTGGACACTAAACATGTTTGGTGGAACTATGGGTGTCAGAGAAGTGCATCACAAGATAGCGTGGATTATCATCGCTTGGGCTATGTTTCATATATATTACCAAGTATGGAGAACAATCTACTGGCGAGAGGGCGATATCGCTATTGTATTTGGCGGCGAAAAATTCGTTAAAACCGCATAACTTTTTTATTGTCGAGTCGTCTGCAGGCTCGACAATTTTAACAAAATATCGGCAGACTTCACTTTACAAATACTCAAGGCTCCCTTAAATGCAAAAAACTATCATAATCGGTATAGGAAATGTTCTCTTTAAAGATGAGGGAATAGGTGTTTATGCGTCAAAATATATTGAGAAAAACTATTCATTCGAACCAAGTATAGAAATATTAGACGGTGGAACACTTGGTTTTAAATTAATGAGCTTTTTTCAAGAATACGACAATGTCTTTATCTTGGATACGGTTTCTATAGAGGACAAACCGGGAAGCGTATATTGTTTACCTAGCGACGTGCTTTTGGGACTTGGGGCATATAGAAAAACAGCTCATGAAGTCGAGATTATAGAGATGCTTGAAATCTGCTCTCTTTTGGAGTCGCACGCAACAGTTACGGTTATCGGTATGGTTCCGCAAGACATAGAAAGCGTACAAAGCGCACTTACCGACGAGGTTACTAACGGCTTTGAAACCTTGATAGAAAAAACAGTAGAAGAACTAAATAAAATAGGTATCAAAGCAAATAAAAAACAAGACGCCGTAACACTTCAAAACATAATAGAAAACTTTTTCTCAGATCAAAAAATGGAGCAATAATTTGATATTGAAATACATTATAGAATACTCTTCAAATGACGACAACTACGCGCTACTCATAAAAGAGCTTGTGGACAAAGGCAAATATAATGTCTGTATAGTAAGGGCACAAGGCGCAATTATCCTATATATAGATGAGGGTGAAGATGAAATAAAAGCATTCTTTACGATGCTTGGACAAAAACTACCATTGTCGGTTTATGTTGGACAAAGTAGGATTGAGGAGGTCGGTCAATTTCCGCAGTTTCCTAGCGAACTAAGAAAAACCGCTCTTTGGAGCACATGCTATCCTGATGTTCTTTCGTCTATCCTAGATGAAAACAACAAAGAGTATTTAAATCCATTTATTTTTAGCGACTCAAGAGCAAAAAGCATAAACATAAACAGCAAAGAATACAAAACCAACTCGTCCGAAATTACCGACGACCTAAAAATAATAGCTCAAAAATTAGCTTCAGGCGAAACCGTAAGCTTCGAAAATGAACATGGAAAATTTGGCTTAACGACAAAAGAACAAAATAACTCACTTTGCCAAACTATCTTTTGTATAAATCTCAACAAAATAGCCGTCCAGTGGAAAATTCCAAATACAGCTCTGTTTGCCCTCTCTTCAATGGAGAGACCGTTTGTTACTATAGCTACAAACGATTCAGAAGATAAAGGATTTTTTCTAAGACTAACTATACCATCCGATCCGCTACAACTATCAATAGCAAAACTACTAAACGACACCGGCATAGATAGGGTATTTATTGTCGATAATAAAAATACAACATTTAATATAAAGTACAAAGGTATAGCCTTACCTGAACCTGCTCCTGAAATATTAATACAAAAGAATAAAAAACTTTTCTTAAGCAATGAAGTCTTTAATAAGGATATTTTACCTATTTTTGAGGATTGCTTTGTGGCATATTTCGGCGAAGATTTTGACTCCTCTTTCATTGCGTTACGTCCAAATATACACTCGAAAGAGCTTTTAAACGTCAAATCATTTGAAACAAATATTACAAAAGAAATTGAAACGGTTGATAAAAATGGTTTAAAACTAGTAGCAAACTTCAAAAAAAAATTTGCTTCCCTGCTTGAAAAAGCAGAAAATACGGGAGGAAAGTACGATTTTGAAAAATTTATTCGAGCAAGCGCCGCAATCTTAGGGTTTAACGGTGAGAACGGATATTTAGCATACTTGGTAAACTTAGCCAACAAAAACAAAGCTCCCGTAGGCGTAAAAATAGATTTTATACTTGAAAACGAAAATAATCAACCGACTCTAAATCTAGTAAAATCATTCAGAACACTACTAAGCTATAAATTAGCGGGTGTTGAAGATTCAACACTGGCATTCTCCATATTTGAATCATTTGCGGACTTCGTTACAATATTAATTGATGAAGCTAGAAAAGGGTTTGACGCCAAAGAGATAGTACTTTGCGGTGGAGCTTTCTACTCAGAGACTTTAAGCGATAGGGTATTTGCAAAAGCTAGAAATATCAGAGTGTCCTCGGCATATCTTCCTCAGATATTCGGATGAAGCAAATACATTGCTTATAGCTAAAAAACTAATACTCACAGGCATGGTACAGGGAGTAGGTTTTCGCCCATTTGTTTACTCTCTTGCCGTTTCGTTAAATTTACTCGGATATGTCAAAAACAACCCTGAAGGCATAGAAATATTTATCGAGGGAACTAGCCAAAATATTAATAGTTTTATTAAAAAACTAAAAACAGACTTGCCATCACTAGCCAAAATTGAGCAAATAAAAATCCAAAAACAAAAAATACAAGAGTATAAAGAATTTAGCATATTAAACAGTGAGGAAAACGGTCAAAAAAGTGTCCTATTACCGCCTGACATTGCTATTTGCGATAACTGTAAAAAAGAGCTTTTAGATCAAAAAAATAGACGGTACATGTATCCGCTAATAAATTGTACAAACTGCGGGCCTAGATATACTATCATAAAAGCTCTGCCTTATGATAGGAAAAATACATCAATGTCTATTTTTAAAATGTGTAGTGACTGTCAAGACGAATATACAGACTATACCAATCGAAGATTCCATGCCGAGCCTATTTCGTGTCCAAATTGCGGACCAAGCTTGAATATTATGGAACAAAATAAAAATATCATAAAAACAGATGAGCCTATTAAACTAGTAGCACAAATGATAAAAGAGGGTAAAATCGGCGCAATAAAAGGTCTAGGCGGATTTCATCTTGTTTGCGACGCTTCAAACAAAAAAACTATAAATAAATTGAGAATACGCAAGAATCGCCCAAAAAAACCTTTTGCCGTAATGTTCAAAACTCTTGAAAATATAAAATCTCAATGCAAATTAAATAAAAAAGAGGTAGACCTTCTCGAAGGTAAAAATGCACCGATTGTATTACTCAAAAAACAAAAAAATTTCTCTTTGGCACAAAATCTCTCATTTGAGAGTGCTTTTTTAGGTGCTTTTTTACCTTATACTCCACTACAAATCGTTTTATTCAAGCATCTAAATATACCGATAGTAGCTACAAGCGCTAACATATCCGATGAACCAATCATAACCGAAAAGGAAGAACTATTCTCAAAACTTGACGGAATTATAGATTTTGTACTTGATTTTGACCGAGAAATAGTAAACGGCTGTGATGATTCCGTAGTGCGAACATTTGGACAAAAAGAGATTTTTATCAGGATAGCAAGAGGCTATGCACCAAAAAACTCCAGAATAAAAATAAAATTTAGAGAAAATGTTTTAGCTCTAGGAGCTGGACAAAAATCTACAATCTCGCTTGGATTTGGTAACTCCATAATCACAAGCGCACATATTGGTGATTTGTTTAGTATAGAGTCTGTCGAAAAGTACAAAAATACGACTCAAAACCTATGCAAATTATACGACTTCAAGCCAAGCTTGATAATATGTGACAAAAACGGCAATTATGAATCGTCAAAATACGCAAAAGAGCTTGGGAGTCCTTTATTGGAACTTCAGCATCATAAGGCTCATTTTTTAGCCGGACTTTTTGAAAATAATATGCTTGAAAGTGAGGCACTAGGCATAATTTTTGACGGCACAGGCATAGGTGATGATGGAACGGTATGGGGCGGAGAATTTTTGCTTTACAATAAAAAGGAGATTATAAGAGTAAATCATATTAAAGAGTTTTGGATGCTAGGCGGAGAAATAAGCGCGCTTGAACCTAGACGCTCAGCCTTATCGTTTCTATTTGATATACACGGCGAAAAGGCACTTGAACTCAAAAATTCTACAACAGAATCATTTACAACTCAGGAGTTACAAATTCTGTACAAAATGTACACCAATACCGCAAATTCAATAAAAACGAGCTCCGTCGGCAGACTATTTGATGCAGTAGCTAGTTTTTGCGGGCTAACCCAAAAAAGTGCATACGAGGGTGAAAGCGGACTATTAATGGAATCTCTATATGATAAAACCATCAAGAATAGATATGATATAAAGATTGATAACACTCTCGATATGTCAGCAATCTTTCACTCAAACGACTCGCAAAAAGAAAGCGTTAGTAAGTTTCTAAATACTCTATCGTTTGCAATCGGAGAAATTGCTTCAGCATACAACTTGCCGGTCATTTTATCTGGCGGCGTTTTTCAAAATGCCGTCCTTTGTAACCTTGTGTCAAAAGAGCTAAAATCAAGAGCTATAAAAGCATATTTTCATAAAAATCTCTCCCCAAACGACTCAAACATATCCGTAGGACAAGCAGTTTATGCAAATTTAGTGCAAAATTGCGATTTTATCTAGGCAGTACACTAAATCTGCCCAAACTTTAAACCCCCTTTGGTCAAAATAAGAAAATTTTTACAAGAGGTATCAAAATATGATAATAGAAGGTAAACTTCGACTAAACGGCGACGAAAGAATCGCAGTGGTAGCATCAAGATGGAATCATATCATCACCGATAGATTAATTGAGGGAGCAAAAGACAGCTTTGCTAGACACGGCGGCAATGAGTCAAATCTAGATATTGTACTAGTTCCCGGTGCGTTCGAGCTCCCAATGGCTGTTCAAAAAGTCCTCCAAACAAACAAATATACGGGACTTTGCGCCCTTGGCACTATCATCAGAGGCTCAACTCCGCATTTTGACTACATCTCCGCAGAAGCTACAAAAGGAATTGCGAGCATGAGTCTAAAATATAATATACCGGTAATGTTTGGCGTACTAACTACCGACACTATAGAGCAAGCAATAGAAAGAGCCGGAAGCAAGGCAGGCAATAAAGGTTTTGAAGCAATGAGCGGACTCATTGAAATGATAGACCTATACAAATCAATAGAAAAGATATAAATTGGCCACCAGAAGACAAGTTAGAGAAGCAGTCGTATCGATACTCTACTCGTATGATTTGGGAAATAAGGATGCGGCAAAAACGGCAGATATGATTTTTGAAGATAAAAAAATCAGAAACGCGCAAAAAGATTACGGAAACGAACTGCTGGACGGGGTGCTTTCAAAACTAGAATCTGTTGATATTGTAGTTAAAAACGCTCTTAAAGATAGGGATATGAACGAAATAGGTAGTATAGAAAAAGCTGTTCTTCGATTAGGTGCCTACGAAATAACCGAAGGATTAGCAGATAGAGCTGTCGTCATCAATGAGGCAGTAGAAATATCAAAACTTCTCGGTGCAGAAAATAGCGCAAAATTTGTAAATGGGGTACTAGACGCCATAAACAAGGAGCAACAATGAATTTATGTGTTGCCTTGGATATGGCTTCTCGTGATGAAAATTTAGTACTTGCAAAAGAGCTGTCAGGACTTGATATTTGGCTTAAAATAGGTCTTAGAAGCTTTATTCGCGATGGATGGAGTTTTGTCGAAGAGCTTAAAAAAAAAGGCGGACAAAAAATATTTCTAGACCTCAAGCTATATGATATACCAAATACAATGGCTGATGCGGCAGATGAAATAGCAAAAAGCGGTCTTATCGATATGTTCAATATTCACGCCTCAGCAGGCAAAGAAGCGATGAAGAGTACATTGGAGAGAATAGCAGGTTATGAAAAACGTCCTCTAGTTCTGGCTGTTACTGCACTTACAAGCTTTGACAGGACTAGCTTTTTTGAGGTTTACAGTTCATCGGTTGACGACAAGGTGGCAGAATTTGCTCAGTGGTCTCATGAATCAGGACTTGACGGTGTTGTTTGTTCAGTATACGAAAGTAGGCTTGTAAAACATGCAACAAAAAAAGAGTTTTTGACTCTTTGTCCCGGCATAAGACCAAACGGGGAAGATAAAGGCGACCAAAAAAGAGTGTCAGATATTACATTTGCAATGGATGAAATGGTTAATTTCGCGGTTGTCGGGAGACCGATTTATCAGAATAAAAACCCTAAAAGCGCCACTTTAGCTATTTTAGATCAGATACAAAACTACTCTACGGAAATTTACTAAGAATTTCTCTCGGTAAGCGAAAGCGGAAGAGCAAGCTCTCTTATGATTTCTTGCTCTTTTATTCTCATTTCACCATTATCCGATTCATGATCAAACCCTAGTAAATGAAGCATCCCATGAATAAATAAAAGCTTTGCTTCATCTTTTATAGTATGCCCAAACTCATCAGCCGCTTTGCTAGCCGTCTCATATGATATAACAATACTTCCCAAAAACTTGGCAAACTCAAATTCAACCGGAAAGCTAAGTACATCCGTAGCTTTGTCCAATCCTCGATGTTGTCGATTTAATTCACGTATAGATTCATCATCTACTATAAGTAACTCCAAGTCCTTACCGTCTGCTAATTTGATATAAATATCATTAAAATCATTAATACTCAACATATCACAAATATTATTTTGGAAATCTATCACTACCGTCTCCTGAAGCTAAGCGCTTCTAAAATATGTTTCTTGCCGATTAGCTCTGCGCCTTCCAAGTCGGCAATAGTTCTAGATACCTTCTTAACTTTGTTTATAGCCCGCAAAGAGAGTCCGAAACGAACAGCGGCTTGAGTAATCAAAAGTGTCGCGTCCCCATCAATCATTAAATTTTCTATTTCGGCTTCACTTAGTTTGCCATTAAAAACCTGCTGTGCCCTACTCTTTTGCATCGCAAAAGCATTAAGCACGCTGTCATACATTTGTGCAGACGTAACAGTAAATTTTTCATCGGCTTTTGTCTCATCAGCTTGGACATAGAGGTCTATTCTATCCAAAAATGGTTCGGAAAGACGATTTTTATATTTTTGAATTTCAGCCTCAGTGCACCTGCACTCTTTTTGGCTACTTAGCAGGTTGCCGCACGGACATGGGTTTTGACTAGCCGCAAACAAAAATGATGCCTCGTACTCATTTTTAGTATTTACCCTGGAAACCAATACGCGATTATCCTCCATGGGCTCCCTTAGAGCTTCTAGGATTGCTCGATCAAAACAAGGTAGCTCGTCAAAGTATAAAATTCCAAAGTTGGAAAGCGCAACCTCTCCAGGCTTACCGTCACGTGATGAACCGCCACCAAGCACACTAGCCCTCGTACTGGTATGATGTGGATTTCTAAAAGGTCTATTCGGCTTAAAAGTCGGATTTTTACCGTCCATAAAATCTAACATCGCAGAGTGTAGTATCTCAGACAATTCCATTGGAGGCATAATGAATCTAAGTCTTTTTGTCATCATGCTTTTTCCACATCCTGGAGAACCCTCTAACAAAATATTATGGAATCCTGCGGCGGCTATAAGCATAGCTCTTTTTGCAATTATCTGACCTCTTACGTCATAAAAATCTAACTCAAAATTTCTATCAAAATAAAATTTATTTCCATCAAATTCAACAAACTCCATCTTTAAAGAAGAGCCTTCGTACGGCTCTAACCTACTCTCGCCGCTCATAAACATAATAGCATCATTCAGGTTTTCGACAGCATAAATTTCAATATTAGGTATTTTGGAAAGATACTCTGCGCTATCTTTTGAAGTTAGTATTTTTAGATTTTTATTCTCTTTGGCTAGACTCAAAACTATAGGAAATATTTGATTTGTATTTTTTATACTTCCATCGAGACTCAATTCGCCTAATATCAAAAATTCGTGACAAGCTTCTATCGTCTGTTCACCATTTAGCGCAACCGCTAAAGCTATTGCTAAATCAATCTGTGCGCCAGTTTTGTAAAGACTAGCCGGAGCTATATTTATCGTAATTTTAAGAGGCGGAAACTTGAAATCTATACTCCCCAAGGCCGCTTTTGTTCTCTCTTTTGATTCTTGAATATCATTTGTAACAGAGCCGACAATAGAAAACGACGGTAACGCTCTAGTAAAAGAACATTCTACGTCGACGACTTGAGCTTTTATGCCATCAAGCGTCGCTGATTTTAACTTTATCACCTTTTTGTTTCACCGATGGTATATACTCTTTTTCAAATTTTTTGCGTTTTAATATAGATAAGCGCTCAAAAAACAACCTACCGTCCAAATGATCCATCTCATGTTGCAAAGCTACGGCCAAAAGTCCGTCAGCCTCAATTTGATTAATATTGCCGCCCCTATCGCAGTACTCTACAACAACATCGGCACTCCTAGTTACCTCCTCATAAAAATCAGGCACAGATAAGCATCCCTCTTTATATTTTATTTCACCGTCCCTTGAAAGTATAACAGGATTTATTACTTCTACTCTCGGCAAAATAATATTTTCATCTTCATCTCGAAGCTCAATCACAACGACATTACTAGCGACTCCTATTTGAATCGCCGCAAGCCCAATGCCATTATGTGCTAGCATTGTTTCATACATATCATCCAATAGGTTATGCAAATTAGAATCAAAAACTTCAATTTTTTTTGACTTTTGTTTTAACTTTTTATTTGGATATGTTAGAACACTGCGAACCATTAAATCTCATTTAATGCATATATCTTATTTTCATCCCCGCTATCACACTCCCTAAGTGCTTCAATAGCACTAGAGACAAGCATATCGGATTCTTTATCTATTTTTATCGGCGTTATGGACGAACAAATTGACAACTCAATTTCTCTATCACCTAAGAAAAAGTTTGTCGATTTCATCATTTCGTTTAGTCTTTCGGCAGTTCTGACAGAATTTTTTGTATCGGTATGTTTTAACAACATAGCAAAAATACCTTCGCCAAAATATGCCACTATATCGCTTCTTCTGGATGTTTTCATAAACAACTTTGCCATTGTTTTATTTACTAACGTAATACCTTTTTCACTACCAATTTTGGCAACAGTAGAATTTTTGAGCGTAATTAATATCAAAGTTGTCGAATGCCCGAATTTTGCTATAACTTTTTGCTCTTTTTCTATCTGGTTTACGACATATCGTTTATTATACACACCGTATTTTGAATCAAATATACTTTCCGTCTCTATTTCTTTTACAATATTTGCAGTTCTTGTGTATAAATCCTTTAGAACCGTAGCTTGCTTTGAAACAAACGCGGCAAACATTTCACTATCGGCTGAAAGTGTTGTTGCGAAATTCTTAATAGAAACAGGGTTGTTTAGCGCTCTTGCCTCTTCTGCTCTCTTATTAGATGTCTCAATAGATGTCAATAAATGTTTATATATTACGGCTACATTTTGTAAAATTTCTTTTACCGACGAAAAACCGTCTTTTAGTTTAACTTCTATTACGATTCTCTGTTCGTCACTTCCTGCGCCTTGAGCTCCGAGCTGATCTACAATCTCTTTTCTAAAGTCAAAAGGTTTATCTTGCAAAAGCGTCTCAAAGTACAATTCATAATAATTAGGTAACGGCGGTATTTTTTCCGCCGACATTTTTTTTAAAACCTCTTTTGCAAAATTCTCCAAATCAACCTGACTAACCTTACTGACAGGCTTGTCCGATACTATCCCTAATTGTTTTTCTTCTGCCATATGCTAGCCCTTAATTATTTTAGACTCTTCTCGAGAACCTTATCAATCAGTCCATACTCTTTAGCTTCAGCCGCAGACATATAAAAATCCCTTTCAGCATCCTTTGTAATCTTTTCCATGTCTTGTCCAGTGTTTTCAGCCAAAATTCTATTTAACTCATCTTTCATTCTGAGTATCTCTTTTGCTTGAATGGCAATATCCGTAGCTTGTCCTTGCGCGCCACCCAAAGGCTGATGTATCATAATTCTGGCATGAGACAAAGCGTATCTTTTACCTGCGGTGCCAGACGATAATAAAAATGCGCCCATTGATGCCGCCTGCCCTATACATATAGTACAGACATCAGGTTTTATATATCTCATCGTATCAAATATACTCAACCCACTAGTAACAACACCGCCTGGAGAATTGATATATAAATATATATCCTTATCTGCCGCTTCGGCTTCCAAAAATAGAAGCTGAGCCACAATAGTACTAGCAACGGCATCGTTTATTTCGCCACTCAAAAATATAATCCTGTCTTTTAGAAGTCTGGAGTAAATATCATAACTTCTCTCGCCCCTCCCTGTGCGCTCTACTACATATGGAATATAGCTCATTCTAAGCCTTTACTTTTTTGTTTAGCAAGTGTGTTAATAGTTTATCTTCAAGCATAGCCATTTTTATTGCCGGATACAACCCATTATCCCTATAGTATTCAAACATTTTTTTAGGTTCGGCGCCCATCTGCATAGCTTCATAAAAAATCGCTTGTGCCGTCTCATCATCAGTCACACTCAGACCTTCCGATTTTGAAAGTTCATCGACTATAAATGTAATTTTTACACTTTTAACGGCATCAGGTCTCAATTCGTCTTTTATGGCGCTTACTTTTTCACCGTCATTCCTCAATGCCTCAAGATCTTCTTTTACCATTGTCTGCAATCTGTTTCTAAACATCAAGTCTGTTTCCTGCTCTACTATTACGCTAGGTAAATCAAACGAGATATTTTCAATTAATTTCTCTATCAATTTCGGCTTTAAAGTCTCATTGTAAATTTTGCTCATTTTTTCAGATTTAATTTCTTCTTTAATCCTCTCTTTTAGACTCTCAAGCGTTGCATTTTCGTCATCACCAAGCATTTTTTTTGCTAACTCATCATTTAATTCAGGCTCAGCTTTGATTTGAATATCTTTTAGTTTCGCTTTAAATTGCGTAGTCTTACCTGCTAAATTTTTATTACCATAACTATCTGGAAAAGCTACGTCAAACTCTTTTTCTTCGTCAATTTTCATACCTTCTAGATTCTTCTCGAAATCAGGTAGAAATTTGCCGCTTCCAAGTTCAACCATCATATCGTTTGCACTTCCACCCTCAAACTTTTCGCCATCAAGAAAACCTTCAAAGTCAATAGTCAAAAAGTCGCCTTTTTTTGAAGCTCTTTTTCTGGAAAGTTTTTCTAGCGGTGCCATAGCTTTAGACATAGCTACTATTCTATCCTCAACCTCTTTATCGCTCACAGTTTCTTCTACAACTTCAGGAATCAATTCGTCTACTTTATCGATTACTATCTCAGGTCTTACGCTAAAACTTACTTCAACGTCAATCCCCGCATCTGTACTTTCGAATCTTGTAACCTGAGGCTGACCTATTAAGTCTGCGGGTTTGATTCCTAGCTCAGCTAGTCCTTTTTCCAAACTATCGTTGATTGCCTCTTGTCTTGACTCGTCACCGATTTGCGTCGCGTATCTTTGCATAATAAGATGACTCGGCACTTTGCCTTTTCTAAATCCGTCAAATTTTGCGTCTTTCGCAAATTTTTTTGATATCTCGGAAGCTTTTTTATCAAGATACTCTTTTGATATTATTACTTCAATTTTCCCGTTTGCTTTGTCAGTTTTGTGAGGCGTTACCTTCATTTCGTTCCTTTAGACATTTTTCGATTATTTTTGTTACTCTTAAGTTGCCGATTTTATCAAAAAAACCCTTTCGTCTTTCGCTTGTTTTATCTATTCTAGCCTAAAATTAGCGCAAAAAAACAGGTTAATTTTGTGAACAAAGAACTTTTTGAAAATTCAATAAAAAATATATTATCCGAGATTGGTGAAGACCCTTACAGGGAAGGCTTATTGAAAACACCGGAAAGGGTTTTTAAAGCTTTTGAATTTATGTGTGGCGGATATAACGAAAATCCAGAAAAAATAATAAATGACGCACTTTTTGAAAGTTCAAATGATGAGATGGTTGTTATCCGTGATATTGAATTTTACTCAATGTGCGAGCATCATATTCTACCTTTTTTTGGAAGAGTTCATGTGGCATATATTCCAAACGGAAAAGTAGTCGGACTGTCTAAAATACCGAGAGTTATAAATGTTTTTGCTAGACGACTGCAGATACAAGAACGAATGACGGAGCAGATCGCTGATGCCATCATGAATACAATAAAACCAAAAGGCGTCGGCATAGTTATCTCAGCAAGACATATGTGCATGGAAATGAGAGGTGTAGAAAAAATCTGTTCATCAACAACAACATCAGCCCTCAGAGGTCTATTTTTACAATCAGCCACTAGGGCAGAGTTCTTTGATATTATCAATTCCGCTACACAACTAAAGGTGTAGGCGGTGATTGAATTAAAAGATCTCCGAGACAGACTGTGCGAACTTGAACTGTCCCCCACGTTTGCAACCATAACAAAAATAGGTTCGACAAACCTTGAAGCAAAAGGTATGAAGGCAAGTGTGGGAGATATAATCAGAATAGTTTCAAATCATAGCTCCCAAGAAAGCCTTGGAATGGTCACGGCAGTTGAGCAGGACGTTTTTCACATATCTCCCTTTGGCTTTGTAGAGGGTTTTTGTATTCGAGATAGAGTTTATGGATATGAAAGCGGGCTTAAGATTCCAATCGGTGAAGCCATACTCGGGAGAGTAGTAAATCCGCTTATGCAACCAATTGACGATGGAGGAACCATAGCATTAAACGAGAGGATAAGTGTTATCAGGCCCCCAGTTATGGCAATGCGCAGAGGTTTAATTGATGAGGTTTTTTCCGTCGGGGTCAAAACTATAGACGGTCTTTTAACGTGCGGCAAAGGGCAAAAGCTTGGTATTTTTGCCGGCTCGGGAGTCGGAAAATCAACACTTATGGGAATGTTGGTACGAGGAGCGCAAGCAACTATTAAAGTCATAGCACTCATAGGGGAGAGGGGCAGAGAGGTTCCGGAGTTTGTCGAAAAAAATCTAGGTGGAGACTTAACAAATACCGTAATAATCGTAGCCACATCAGACGACTCGGCGCTTATGAGAAAATACGGAGCGTTTGCGGCTATGAGTGTTGCGGAATACTTTAAAGAACAAGGTCATGATGTGCTATTTATGATGGACTCTATAACGCGTTTCGCTATGGCTCAAAGGGAAATAGGCTTAGCTCTCGGCGAACCTCCAACTACAAAAGGCTACCCACCATCAGTTCTAGCGCTTTTACCTCAGCTAATGGAGCGTGCCGGAAAAGAAGAGGGCAAAGGCTCTATTACTGCTTTTTTTACGGTTCTTGTTGAAGGGGACGATATGAATGACCCTATTGCCGACCAATCAAGATCTATTCTTGACGGGCACTTTGTACTCGATAGAACACTGACCGATTTTGGTATCTATCCGCCTATAAATATTCTAAATTCAGCCTCAAGAGTTATGAATGATATTGTTACTAAAGAACATTTGAAAGCTGTTTTCAAATTTCGCAGAATGTATGCCACACTAAAAGAAAATGAGGTTTTAATTCGTATCGGTGCATACCAAAGAGGGTCCGATCCGGAAATAGACGAGGCCATGATTAAAAAGGTTGCGATTGAAGAGTTTATGAAACAAGATAGAGATGAAATAGTTCCATTCGAAGAAACGGTGCAAAGACTCCAAGCACTAGCAGGATAAGTTACTCAATGTTTATTTATCAAATAACTATTATACGATAGTCCAGAATGAGGTCTAATGAAAAACTTTTTTGATGAACTCGAAAATGTACTTTTTGCCACTTCTCCGGAAGAAAAAATAGAGCTGTTTTATCACTTTTATGACGAGTTTCGCACAAATTTACTTGTTATCAAACAAACTCTACCCGCAAAAGAGCATATAAAACCTACTTTTGCGAATTTTTGCCGAATAGTTACTCCTGAAAATTTACCAAAAAGAGTAAAGCTTGATACTGACGAAGGTAAGGCAAGATTTGTCCACGCTATACTACATATTGAATACTGTGCAATAGACTTAGCGCTAGACCACTCTTATCGCTTTCGAAACCTCCCTGTAGAATATTATGCGGACTGGTTGGAAGTTGCGGAAGACGAGATTAGACACTTCAAAATATTAGATTCAATATTAATGACACTTGGTTACTCTTATGGTGATTTTGAAGTTCATCAAAGTCTTTTTGATGCCCAACAAGCAACACAAACACTAAGAAGCAGAATGGCAGTTGTGCCTAGATACCTGGAAGCAAATGGACTCGACGCAAATATCAAAATGATGCAAAAACTTCAAGGAGTAGGCGACAAAGGTGCAAAAACAATTATAAAGGCGCTGGAAGTTATTTTGAAAGAAGAGATAGACCACGTCAAAAAAGGAGATAAATGGTTTTTATATGCATGCAAACATGATAATGTAGACAAAAGTATATATTTTGACGATGTAAAAGCTATAATGCCAAATGCATGGCGACAACGGGGTTTCGTAAATAGAGAAGCTAGGTTGTTGGCTGGTTTTGAAAATAATGAAATAGAAAGAATAAAAAACGGTGGATAATCTATATAAAAAAGAACTCCTAGAATTAGGAGAGATAGCAGACAAAATAAGAAGAAATAAACACGACAATAAAGTCTATTACAATATCAATAAGCATGTAAACCCTACAAACATCTGCAAAGACGTCTGTAAATTTTGCGCCTTTTCCGCAAGCCGTAAGAATCCAAATCCGTATGCCCTCGGTATTGACGAAATTATCTCAACACTTGCAGATTTAAATACTCAAAACATTACAGAAGTCCATATCGTCGGAGCTCACAATCCAGATATGGGGCTTAAATACTATACCGAGCTTTTTAGGCAAATAAGAATAAATTTTCCAAAACTACACATAAAAGCGCTAACCGCCGCGGAGGTAAATTTTCTTTCCGAACTAGAGAATATGAGCTATGAAGCCGTACTTGAGACAATGATTGAAAGCGGTGTTGAGAGCATGCCAGGAGGAGGCGCCGAAATATTCGACGAAACCATCAGGGCAAAAATTGCAAAAGGCAAAGTATCAAGTGAAAATTGGCTCAAGATTCATAAAATATGGCACAAAATGGGCAAAAAATCAAACGCCACGATGCTATTTGGACATGTCGAAAATGAAGAACATCGAATAGACCATCTAAATAGACTTCGAAATCTTCAAGACGAAACTGGCGGTTTTAACGCTTTTATACCGCTAGTCTACAATATTGAAAACAATTTTCTAAATGTTGAAAGGCAAGTAGCAGGAGTAGAAATACTAAAAACCGTAGCAATTAGCCGAATTCTACTAGATAATATTCCAAATATCAAAGCATATTGGGTCGCAATGGGATTCAATCTAGCGCTTGTCGCACAAGAGTTCGGCGCAAATGATGTAGATGGGACAATTCAACGAGAAAATATTATTTCAAAGGCAGGAGCAAAAAGCGGTGGCGGCTTGCAACTTGAAGACTTAATAAACCAGATAAAAGATGCCGGTTTTGACCCTATAGAGAGAGACAGCTTGTATAATGAACTAAGCTAAAAACTTGAGCCAATAATCTACATTTAACTGTTCGACCTTTACGCTTGTTTTTCTGCCGTGACCAGGATGAATTGGCATATCGGTCGTCCACTCGGCAAATATTTTTAGGCTTTTTGCCATATCGTTTGGATTTGAGTATGGAAAATCCGTCCTACCGATACTTCCCTCAAAAATAAAATCACCGCTAAATAGATGTTCTTCAATTTCTATCGCCGAGCAACCAGGAGTATGCCCTGGGAAGTGATGGAAAGTAACTTTTATGCCGTTAATATCCAAGACAGTATTGGGCCCTATGGCAAAATCAGGCAAAGAACTTGGCATATTCATTCCAAATATATCATTCGACAACATAAAAATATCATCTTTCGGGGTATACAATTTTGCGCCTGTAGTTTTTTGCAATTCATCGTTACTCCAGACATGGTCAAAATGACCGTGCGTATTTAATATCGCTACAAGATTTTTGCTATTTGATCTTATCCATGAAGCAGAACCCATTCCAGGGTCTATCACAATATCAAAATCATCAAAATCAAGCAAAAAACAGTTTGTTTCATAGGAGCCAAACGATTTATATAATATATTCATCCGCCACTCCTTGTTTTTCTATATCACAATTGAGCGCCATATCCACTAGCATTCTACCCATCTCACTGCTTTCATCCACAATTAGCCCAACTCCTCCGCTTTTTAATTCCGCAACATCTCTAGGTCCCAATGCTCTTGCCACTAGATTTACTTTTGGATACATTAATTTTATTGTCTTGGAGATACTCATCAACTCATCATGTCTATCAATGGTTACGATAACAGCGCCTGCTTCCCTTACGTTTAGTACTTCTAGTATCTGAGTTTTCGTAGCGTTTCCGTATATTACATTGAAATTTCTACTTTGACCGTCATAAACCAAATCTCTTTGCATATCGACGGCTTTATACGGAATATGTTTATTCTCAAGCTCCCTAATAACGCTTTTACCGGTACTACCGAAACCTATTACTACGACATGGTGACTCATTCCTGAAGTTTTTTGGATAATTTCGTCATCTAAAGATGACGCAAATTGATATGAAATCTCCGTCAGATACTTTGTAATAAAAGGAGTCGCAAACATAGTACATATAGCAATTGCCGAAAGTATCTGAGAAGCATCGTGGCTAATAAGTTTTTCTCCGTATGCAAAAGAGAAAATTACAAATGAAAACTCCCCTACCTGCGAGGTTAGAAGAGCTGTCTTAATAGCGGTTCTTGGTGCATAGCCGATAACACGCGATACAAAAAACGTAACAAATGTTTTAATCAATATAACGGCTAAAGATAACGGAACAATCAAATGAGCAAATTCTATAATAACGTTTATATCAATTAAAATACCGATAGATAGGAAGAACATTCCTATCAGGAGATCTTTAAAATGAGTCATGTCTGCTTCTATTTGATGCTTGTAAGCAGATTCGGATATGATAATTCCGGCGATAAACGCACCCATAGAAAAAGGGATCTGAAAGAAATTTGCGATAGATGCAGATGTTACGACGATAAATAAAACCGCCATCATAAAGAGTTCGTTTGAGCCCGTATCGGCAACATTCCTCAAGAATCTATTAACGACATATTTGCCGAAAATATAAATCGCAACCAGCCCACCCAACGAGTTTTGAAGAGTCACCCATAGAATACTCGAAATAGCCTCGTTTTTATTTGCAAATGCGGCAACCATTACAAGTATCGGAACGACTGCTATATCTTGCATCAATAAAATTCCGACGGAGCTTCTACCGTGATTTCTTTTGATTTTGCCGGTATCTTTAAGTATTTTTATAGCAATTGCAGTCGATGAAAGCGAAAGCGTAATAGAGATCAAAAAAGCCGCCCTAGCCTCAACCAAACCACTCGATGAAATAGCAAAGAAAAGCATAACCGTAGTCATCAAGATTTGTGCCAAACCGAGACCAAAAACCTCTCTCTTCATGGCTTTTAGTTTTTCAAGAGAGAACTCAAGCCCTATCATGAACATCAAAAATACAATGCCAAATTCTGCCGCAGTATCCAATATATGATTAGATTTTAAATGAAAGACTTCGCTAGCAATAGCGCCTGTTAGAATATAACCTATTATAGGAGTTATTCCAAAGCGCTTGAAAATCATATTTATAACAAGCGAAGTGAGTAAAATTCCTGATATTAAGACAAGAATATTTCCTCCACCCATCACATCCACTCCAATAGTTTATCGACTTCGTCTATCTCAAAACACTTTATATCTATTTGCAAACTCTTCGGTATCTTAGGTACAATAGCTTTTGAAAATCCTTGTGCGTTAGCCTCTTTTAGTCTTGTCTCGAGATTTGCAACTTCTCTAATATCGCCTATAAGACTAACTTCACCCAAAAATACCGTTTCAGTCTTGATGGGACGATTTTTAAAACTAGAAATTATCGCCGCTATGACTGCCAAATCAGCTGACGGCTCTGCAATTTTCATACCGCCGACAATATTAACATATACGTCAAATCGTCCAAGAGCAATTCCAAGTTTTCGCTCTAGTAAAGCAATTAGCATTGTAAGCCTTGAAGAGTCAAACCCGTTTGCGCTTCTTTTTGGAGATTGATAAGGACTGTCTGCAACTAGAGCTTGTGTTTCTACGGCTATCGGGCGACTTCCCTCCATCAGCACGGTAATGGCTGAGCCTGAGTTTTGAGCATGTTTTGAGAAAAACTTCTTGCCAATATTTTTGGCGCTCACAAGACCTTTTTCGCTCATTTCAAAAATTCCAATCTCGCTAGTTGAACCGAAACGATTTTTGAAACACCTAAGAATCCTAAGCTCCCCTGTCGGTTCACCATCAAAGTAAAGCACCGTATCAACCATGTGTTCAAGCACTCTAGGACCTGCAATCGAGCCTTCTTTTGTGATATGCCCGATAATAAAAATCGGCACTCCTGTCTCTTTTGCGAATCTCATAAGAGCAAACGTAATCTCTCTAACCTGCGTAACACTTCCAGGAGCTGACGGAATTGATGGAGAATACATCGTCTGGATTGAGTCTATAATAACAAAACCATACTCGCCGCCTCTCATCTCCGCCATAATCTCATCGAGGTTTATTTCATTTAAAAGATAGAGCTTTTGACTCAAAGCTCCAAGTCTAAGACCTCTCGATTTTATTTGCTCTGCAGACTCCTCACCTGTCACATATAGTGTTTTTACATTTTTTCCGGCCAAATTTCCTGCCGTTTTTAGCAACAAGGTAGATTTGCCGACCCCAGGCGAGCCGCCTATGAGCACAAGCGAACCGTCAACTATTCCACCGCCAAGAGCAATATCAAGCTCTTCATCTCCTGTTGCAAAACGGCTAATTTTCTCGTCTTTTACGTCCGTTATCGGTATAGCTTTTGAGTTTGATACACTTATCATTGAGCTTGATTTGACTATCTGAGCTTGCTCTTTCGTCAGCTCAATTAGACTCTCCCAAGCTCCGCACGACGGACACTTTCCAACCCATTTTGCGCTTTGATAACCACACGATTGACACTCAAAAAGAGAAGATTTTTTAGCCAAAAATTCCACCTACAAATTCGTCTATAAACTCTTTTGATTCAAAAATCTGAAAATCGTCGGGCTTTTCACCGACACCGATATAAAGGATAGGAAGTTTTAGTGCATAGGCTACGCTAAAAATCATACCACCCTTCGCAGTGCCGTCTAGCTTTGTCACAACGATACCGTCTAGCCCTATAATCTCATCAAATGCTTTTGCCTGAGCAATACCCGATTGGCCGGCCGTTCCATCCAATATAGCCAATTTCCTATGTGGAGCATTTTGGTCGGCTTTTTGGCAGATTCTGACTATTTTTTTTAGCTCCTCGGCTAGATTTGATTGTGTATGAAGCCTGCCTGCCGTATCTATTATGCAGTAATCTATGTTGTTTGCCTTTGCGGAGTTGATTGCATCGTATGCAACGCTTGCCGGATCGGCGCCTATTTTTGACATAACTATTTTTACGTCGAGCCTCTCAGACCATATTTTTAGCTGTTCCACGGCGGCGGCTCTAAATGTATCTCCGGCGCCAAGAAGAACCGATTTACCGTCTCTTTTTGCCATATTTGCCAACTTTGCGATTGTTGTCGTTTTCCCTGCGCCGTTTATACCGACTATCAAATCCACAAAAGGTTTCGAAGAGTAAATTTCAGCGCTTTTTTTGACCTCAAGTCCATAAAAAATACTAGATAAAGAGTTTGTAAGAGCTAATTTATTGACATTAGACGGCAAGCTTTCTAAAATATTTTCCACCAAATCATAGTTTACATCGGCCATTACAAGCAACTCTTCTAGCTCTGTTTTTGAAATACTATCTTTACCGCCGGAAGAATTGTCTCTAAATACACCAAGTGTTTTTTCGAGCGATTTTTTAATAAGTGAAAACATTATTTGATAATTCCCGCTTTTTTAAGATCATCCTCTATCATCTCTTCAGGAACTGCGCCTGTATAGTGCGCAATCAATTTACCGTCCGGCGCAAACAAAAACATATTAGGAATACCTCTTACGCCGCCGACGGCATTCATCATCTCTTGATTAGAAGGTGAAACGGCTATTTCATAATTGATTTTATATTCTGTCGCAAATGCGTCAATTTCACTTTTTGGCTTATCGCGTTCTATCAAAACCGCTAAAACACCTAATTTATCTTTATGTTTTTCATTTAACGAAATTAAATGAGGAACTTCAGCTTTACACGGCGGGCACCATGTCGCAAAAAAACCGAGTAATACCGCTTTTCCCTCGTATCCTTCAAATCTAAAACCGTCATTGGAACGAAATGCTCTGATTTTTTTACCGCTGTTCGTATTTAACGTTATTTCCGTTGCCACACCTTTGATGCTTATCATCTCTTTTGCATCTTCTTTTTTATCGCATCCGCCTAAAAAAATGGATAAACATAATACACTTAAGAAAAGTTTTTTCATAATCACCAGCCTGAATAATTTTTAAACAAAATAATACCAAAGCCGACCAAAATGCAATATATACAAGCCGCCTCAAAAGAACAGCTCAGATGTCTATCGTTAGATATACTTAAAAAGCAAGCCAAAGCAAATAATTACGCTATAGACAAAAAAATTAACAAACGTTTAAACCGTATAATTTTCAACTCTAAAGCTAAAAATCTGCTTGTTTACCTTCCATTAAAGTTGGAAGTTGACATAATACCTTTGATAAAAAAACTTCGTCAAAAAAAGATAAAAGTTTTTGTTCCATTCGTTCAAGATATTAGCTTCAAAATGGTACCATTCAGGTTGCCTCTGAAGCGTGGTAGATTCAATCTGCAAAACGCAGGAAGCAGTTTTCAAAGCATTAAAAAAATTGATATAGCACTCGTTCCTGCACTCGGAATTGATGCAAATTTTAAAAGAATAGGATTCGGAAAAGGTATGTACGATAGATTTTTTGCCGCTTTTACGGTACCGCTTATTATTTTTGTCCAAAGAATAGCTTGTATCGGCAAAAATATCGTAACCGACGAATTTGATTCAATGGGTGATTTACTTGTGAGTGCACAAAAAAATTATATTCAAGGTTTCAAAAAAGATGATAGTAGAATTATTAGAATTTCTGGCGCCCCCACTATCGGCGGCAATCGGTTTTTTAGTGGCAAAAAAAATAGACCAAGCCAGATACGATATTTACATAGAGCAATCAAAATCAAAAGCTAGAGCAATAGAGCATGAGGCAGAGTTAAAACTCCAAAATATCAAGGCAAAAGAAAAAGAGCTTGAGATTGAAAGCGTCAAAAAAGTCGAAAGTGAACTGAAAAAACTAAAATACGACTACGATAGCAAAAATATAAATCTTGCAAAAAAAGAAGAACAGTTAAATGCCAAAGTAGAAAATGAGTTAAGACGTATCGAAAATGAAAGAGCTGAGCTAAGCAGAAGAATTAGTGCCGCAGAAAAAGACCGCTTAGAAATAGCAAACGAAAAAAAATATTACGGTGAAAAATTATTAGAAGTCATCAAAATATCCGAAATCGGCGCTGGACTTACTAGAGCTGAGGCAAAAGATATACTGCTAAGCAAAGTAGAAGAGACCGCAAGAGAAGATATAGCTCAAATCGTCAGAAAATATGAAACAGAAGCCAAAAATGAGGCTAGAAAAAGGGCGAATTACATCATTGCCCAGGCAACTACTAGATTTGCCGGTGAATTTGCGGCTGAAAGGCTAATCAATATAGTACCGCTTGCAAACGATGAAATCAAAGGTAGAATCATCGGCAAGGAAGGTAGAAACATAAAAGTCCTCGAAATGCTTCTCGGTGTTGACATTATCATAGACGATACGCCAAATACGATAATCGTAAGTTCGTTTAGCCTTTTAAGAAGGGCGATTGCAACAAGAACCATTGAACTCTTGGTAGAAGATGGCAGAATACAGCCTGCAAGAATCGAAGAAATATATGAAAAAGTCAAAAAAGAGTTTGACGAGAAGATGTTCGAAGAGGGCGAAAATATTGTTATGGATCTCGGCATAGGCATGATGCATCCAGAGCTAATAAAACTTGTCGGCAGATTAAAATACCGTGCAAGTTATGGGCAAAATGCTCTAGCGCATTCACTAGAAGTCGTGCATCTAGCATCTATTATTGCGGCAGAATTAGGCGGTGACGAGACAATGACAAAAAGAGCGGCTCTACTTCACGACATCGGCAAGGCTCTTACACATGAATACAACGGTAGCCATGTAGACCTCGGCGCCGAAGTCTGCAAAAGATACAAAGAAGACCCTATCGTATTAAACGCTATATATGCTCACCACGGCATGGAAGAGATAAAAAGCATAGAGTGCGCGGCTATATGTACTGCCGACGCCCTAAGTGCGGCAAGACCGGGAGCTAGACGAGAGGTCCTTGAAAGCTTCTTAAAAAGAGTTGAAGAAATTGAGAATATAGCTACGGCAAAAAATGGTGTAAAAACTGCTTTTGCAATTTCATCAGGCAGGGAAGTTAGAATTATCGTAAATGCCGATACCCTGACCGACAACGAGTCCGCTCTAATCGCAAAAGAAGTTGCAACTGAGATACAAGAAAAAGTACAATATCCCGGTGAAATTAAAGTTAGCGTTATAAGAGAGTCTCGTAGCGTAGAATATGCAAGGTAACTTTTGGCAATATTCAATCTATAATCAAAAATTAATTTCGAGGACTGTCTTGCGGTATTTAAGCTTATGCGTTATTTTTTGTATTTTCGGCAACACTTTGCTGGCTGATGATAACTATGATATTAACGAAATATTATCAGACGCTACAGATATTGCAACAAAAACAAAACTAAATGCCGACTATGTACCTGGAACCGTGACCGTCGTAAAAGGTAGTGAGCTAAAAGCTCTCGGAATTACAAACCTCAACCAGCCAAATGCGTTTGATAGTATTGTCGGAATGGAATCGCCTGTTTCCTCCCTTAGAGGCGCCGGAGCTAATTTTGGATTTTTGGGCAATAAAATCAAATGGATGCTCAACGGAAAGACGATTGAAAACGAGCTCCTGGGTCTAGCATTCGGCACGATGAAACTTTCTATACCTATTGAGTTTGTCGAAAGAATAGAGGTTTTACGTGGACCAAACTCTGCAATATACGGTGATAAGGCAATTTTTGGCGTAGTTAACATCGTAACAAAAAAAAATAATGCCATGTTTGTGGACGGTTCGGCTATGGGCGGCGGACGTTTTGGCAGAGCAATGGGCGTAAAACAGTATTTTGAGCATGGAGATTGGAGTTTTGACTTGGCGGCTTCAGTAGAAAAAACTGACGATAGCAATTTGAAAATTAACAAAAACGGTAATTTCAATACGCAATACGGTATAAATATTCCAGGATATGCGCCAGGAGAACTTCCAAACGGTTACGATTCAAAAACTTTTCTAGCCGATATAACGTATAAAGACTACAAAACTTGGTTTTATCGCCTAGAAACAAATGCCGAACAAGGATCTTTCGGGCAATGGTTACCTAGCGACTCTTTACCTCCGGATGCTTCGACTTACGGCGTAAAAGAAGCATACACGCTTACTGGAATTGAAAAAACTTTTAATCCTATAAAAAATTTTGAGATAACACCAAAAATTGGCTACAACACATATGAAGCATCTTCTAATTATTTCAGAATACCGACAAATGCGCCAGGACTAACTTCTGCGAGCACGGACGGCGCCGCTATTATGCAATACAAAGAAACACAACTTTACGGTTCACTTGATGCAACATATAAGTTTTCAGACCATACGATTACCGGCGGTTTATTTCATCAAGATACGTCAAATCCAATAGATAAAGTATATAAAAACTATAGCTATAACGGCACAAGCGGTTCGATATCAAATACGTATACTTACAAATACCCATTAGAACCGTTTGAAAATATGCATAAGATTCATAACGCATGGTATATACAAGACCTACTTGATGTTACGGATAAATTAACAATAACATCAGGAATACGCTATGATAGTTTCAATGACGAAGTAGAAAAAAGTTCATCCGCGTACTCACCGAGGATAGCCGCCGTCTATAGGGCAGACGATACAAATATTTTCAAAGCTCAATACTCTCGAGCATTTCGCCCGGCAACTCTTGGCGAAATAGGCTGGAACTACCCAAGCGTAACACCACTGTCACCTGAAACAGTTGATACGGTAGAGCTTGCATACATTCGCAAACTAACCGATTCCGTTGTCAAGTTAGCTACATTTCAATCTCGCACTTATAATATGATTATGCTAGACTCTAGAAGTTATGATTTGATAAATAAAAGCGGTGTCGTAACGACAAAAGGTATCGAAGTAGAATATAATTTGAAACGTTCGGCAATTAGTATAGCGGCAAACTTAGCATACTACAAAAGCAGGGCGGATGAATACACATTCATTAGTCAAGCAAATGCTCTTCCATACCAAGTAGCCGGCAATACGCCGGTTCTCTCTCCCAGCCTAATGACAAATATTATAATAACAGCGAATCCAAACGGTCTATATCCGACTACAATCTGGTGGCACTACATCGGCGATAAACGCCGAGCCGATGCGTATACGGTAGCAGGAGGAACACCTCAAACTAATTTTGCCGATAATTATACGCAAGTTCCGGCTCAAAGTTTTGTCAATATATCACAAAAAATCAGAGGACTTGCAAAAAACTTCGATATTGATTTTGGTGTAAGAAATATATTTGATACCGTTCAAACAACACTATACAAACCTCTATACCTACCAAATACAAACGACGTGCCGTATGCCCGTCGTAGTTTTTGGGGAAGTGCAACATATAAATTCTAATTTATATTTTTACTCTTTGGGCTTAGGCGCATAAAATAGAGGAATCTTTTTTGCTTACTCTAATCAAGAAGACTTAAAAAGGAGTTAAAGATGACAGAAATAACGACTAATCCATACCGCTCCAACCAGACCCCAAGTACACACGCTTCGCAAAATGCAAATGCTTCGACCGATGAGTTTGCAAAAGCAATGAAAAATGCCGTATCGGCAAACGATAAAAAACCTGAAAAGAAAAAAACTAAACGACATGCCGAGCAAGAAGTATCCAACAATGAAACAAAACTGTTTCTAGATAAGATGAGCACAAAAGATGAGCCAACGGCGCTAAATAAACAAAAACAAGAGGCTACAAAACCAAAAATTACTTCACTTGCCGACTTGCTCGCCGCTATCGGCTGAAACAGTTTTTTTAGCTTCTTCTACCCTTTTTTCTTTTGCGGCGGCTTCCCTGAGCTCATCCTCGCCGTCATATAAAAGCCCTTGCATAAACTTCTTTTCATCATCAAACTGGCCGGTCTTAAGACCCCATATAAATGCCGTTACGCCCATTGCACCAAGCAGTAAGGAGCCAAAAAGCATCAAAATAAGCGTATTATCATCCATGTTAAACCTTTTTTCCTTTTAATCTAACAGAATTTAGCACGACGATTATCGAGCTAAAAGACATCGATACCGCCGCAACAGGCGGAATTATAAAGCCCATTACAGCAATCGGAACCGTAATTAAATTATAGATAAGAGAAAATAAAATATTTTGCTTAATTACATTATAGGTATTTTTGCCTATTATAAAAGAATCGGCAAGTCCAGTCATATTTGAATTCAATAACACCACATCGGCCGTAGCTACGGAAACGTCACTGGCACTTGAAAGAGACACTGAAACATCCGCCCTAGCCAACGCTACCGTATCATTTATACCGTCTCCTACCATTACGACAAGTTTGCCCGCACTCTGAGCCGTAGTGATAAAGTTTAATTTTTCCTCTGGTTTAAGAGAATAAAAATAGTTTACAATCCCAAGTTCTTGCGCGACTTCACGGGCATTAGCGGCATTATCGCCGGTGAGCATAACGACTTCTATACCTAGTGCTTTTATATTTTGTATGGCGCTTTTTGCATCGCCCCTAGGTTTATCTTTTAGCCAATAAACATCGCATACCTCTTTGTCGATGGCAAATAAAAATGATGCCGATTCAAAATCGTTAGATACGGATATGCCTTTTTCTATCAAAAAAGCGCTATTGCCGCCGACCAATAGCTTGCCGCCAATCTCAGCTTCAATTCCTCTGGACTTAAGCTCTTTAATATTTACGGCAACTATGTTTGACTCTTTTCCGCCCACATACTCATGCAAAGACTTTGCAACAGGATGCTTTGAACTTGAAAGCAAGGCTATCAACAAAGCTTTATCATACTCTTTTACCGCAACCTGCCTCACAACTTGCGGTCTGCCCTCAGTCAATGTTCCCGTCTTGTCAACAAACAAAATTGATGCTTTGGCAAGCTTTTCAATTGCAGATGAAGCCTTAAAAATTATTCCCTTTCTGGCCGCTACCGCAACCCCTACAACCGAAGCGATAGGTGTCGCAAGCGCCAAAGCACAAGGGCAAGCGATAACGATTACGGATACTGATATTATTAATGAAGACTCAAATGTTTTTCCTAGAATAAAAAAATGAGCCATGAAAGTAATAAACGCAAGAGCCAAGATGGTAACCGAAAAATATCTAGAAAGAGAATTTGCCATATTTTCAATATTTGGTTTTTTAGACAAAGAGTCCTCTAAAAGTCTCAAAATAATAGAAAAATTAGAGTTAGAAAAATCTTTTGTCGTCTTGTATCTAACAACACCGTTTAATATTGCGGAACCACTAAGAATAATATCTCCGGGAGTTTTTGCAATCGGCTCGCTCTCGCCTGTAATACTAGACTCGTCAAAATCAGCCTCACCACTTACCACGATACCGTCGATTGCGCCGTGATCGCCGCTTTTCAACTCGATAATATCGCCAATTGCTATGCTATCTAAAGGCAAAAGAATTTTTTCGTTGTCTCTTATTACCATCGCCTCGGTAGGTATATGAGAGCCTAGTTTATCCAAAATATCTACGGCTTGCTTTTTGCTCATCGTCTCCAAAAATTTACCAGCCAATACAAATGTAATAATCATTGTGACGGAATCAAAATAAACCTCATTTTTGCTTGTCATTGCGGCATATACGGAATAAGCGTAAACTAGCGATGCGCCCGTAGCAACAAGAGTATCCATTGAAACAGAGCGATTCTTTGCGGCATAATAAGCGCCCTTATAAAATGTACTTCCAGAATAAAAAAGTGTGACCGTAGCCAACATCCACTCCGCTAGATGTAGTATATTTTCATGTGACTTTTCGATACCGATAAAATACCCGAGATAAAGCGCTAATGCGATCCACATAATATTCATTGTCGCAAAAATACCGACTATTAATTTGAGATAACCACTTTTGCGTTCTTTATTTGCTAACTCTTCTTGGGATTTTGCATCATACGGATAGGCGTTATAGCCTATTGAGCGGATTTTATCTATAATAGTCGAAAGCTTTAGCCTATTACCATCCCATACTATTTTGGCTTTATTATTTGTAAAATTGATATTTGCCTCTATAACGCCTTCAAGCCTAGATATAACTCTCTCATTTAACCATACGCAAGCCGAACAGTGAATACCTTCGATGATTAGGGAAACTTCACTAAAACCGTCTTTTTTGGTTACATATTTTGAGACAAAACTATCCAAATCAAATCTAGAGCTCTCCGAGTATCCCTCTTTTGGCGGTTCTAAGGTGTAGTTTGCTCGTTTGTCATAAAAACTATCAAGCCCTTCATCTTTGAGCAGATGATAAACCCCTTGGCATCCTTTGCAACAAAAAAATAGCTTTTCATTACCGATATTATCTGCTATCATTGCTGTTTCTTCAAATTCTAAGCCACAGTGAGAACAATGAATTTTTGACAAATTTCAACCTTTTATAAATAACCAAATCTTTATATAACCGTCTATAGACAAATACGAAAAACTATACAAAATTCAAATAACTTCAATGATTATAGACTATTTTTGTATAGTTTTGGCAAAATGGCGCCATGCAAAACAAAATAGCCTCCAATGCCATTATGCTCCTGTTTTTACAACTGGCAAGCTACGCCGTGCCTTTTTTACTCTTGCCGTACCTATCAAGAGTTCTAGAAAATAACGCTTTTGGCGAATTATCCGTATTATGGGCGATATCCGCATATGTAGGCATAATTGCAGATTTCGGTTTCTACCTATGGGCTAGCAGAGAAGCCTCATTGCAAAGATTAGATAAATCGGGTCTTTCAAAACTATACTCCGCAGTGACGGTTGTAAAAATTACACTCTGCCTTATGCTGTTGATACCAATGATTGCTTTATCTTTGCTATTTAATGCACCTATGCTTTTGTATCTTTTTATGTGGATTACGGTTTTTGGACAGTCTCTTGTACCGGTGTGGCTTTATCAGGGAACGCAAAAAGTTGCGGGCTACCTTATTTTCTCCCTCCTAGCTCAAATGTCATCTGCAATTTTGACGCTCTTGACGGTACACTCATCGGAAGCTCTAATTTTCGTAACTGCCAGTTCTGCTCTTTCGTGGGGGGCTGTGGCGATTCTATCAAATAGAGATGTATTAAAAAAATTTGAGCTTTCATTTGAAATACCATCAAAAACATATCTAAAAAATGTACTTTTAGGCGCTTGGCATCTCTTTATTGCAAATGTAGCCGTTTCGTATTATATTAACCTTCCGGCCATTGCGCTATCGCTTTTTGCATCCAAAATTGAAGTCGGTATTTTTATGGGTGCACAAAAAATTATATTTGCCTTACAGGCACTCTTCACGCCCGTATCTTCCGCAGTCTTTCCACTATCTTCAACGCTAGCGAAAGAAGATATAAATGCCGCAAATAGTTTTGCAAAAAGGCTTATTTTTTTTACGGCCATTATAATGCTCATAGCCACTTGGTTGCTCGGTAGTTTTTCAGAAGAAATTGTTGCATTAGTGCTAGGCAAAAATTTCAAGGATAGCGCCGAAATCCTAGCCATTATGTCAATAGGACCCATATTTGTTGCCCTTAGTGTTATTATCTCAAATCATATATTGATTGTCAGGGGGCATGCGGCTAGATTAAAAAATCTGTACTTCGTTATTGCGGTTATCTCGACAATTTTATCTTACCCTATAATACGAGATTTCCATGCCAAAGGCGCCGGCTGGCTATATGTTATAGTCGAGTTTATCGTATTTATCGGCTTGGTCTGGTTGGCAAGAGATATTAAAAATAACGACGAATTAAAAAACTAATACATCTAATAATATTTTTTGGTTTTATCGGCAAATTTTTTATTTTAAAATACCTATCCTTCGCTAATTTTTCACTAAAAATTGGAATCAGATTTTGCTTATCTGTCTGGTAGCAAAGACCGTAAAAATCGAATACCGAGTTAAAATAAGCATCAAATAGTTCACTTTTGTTTGTTTGGAATAGATTTAGTTTATCGGCAATTTCCCACTTCTTGCCCCAGAATCCAAAAAAATCATCAATATGTGAAAGTTTGGGTATCTTCATAAAAGAGTCTACACGTTGCACATAACTATAACAAATCATATCGCTAAAATATACATTTTGAGACTTATCGATTAGCGTGAGGTTAATAAACTGGTCTTCACCCATATTTGCCACCTTCTTATCCGGAGCAAATCCGTTAAAAAGCTCTTTTTTATACAGTTTATTCCAAAGCGGATAAAGCCCTGTTTCGCGATAGTCTTTAAACATTAGCTCTTTTAGCGCCTCATTTTTATCTATTATCTTTCGTCTCGGTATGACATTAAAAAGTAGTTTTCCTTTTTCATCAACAACTTCAAAAGCACATACGGCGATTTGAGCGCCGTTTTTTTGTACTCCTTCCAGCAAAATCTCTAGCATATTTGGCGACACATAATCATCAGAATCAACAAAGGCAATATATTCACCGTTAGCCTCTGCAATACCGCGCATCCTAACACTCATTAAACCTTGATTCTCCTGGTGAAACACTCTTAATCTGGGCTCATTTTTTGCAATTTCTTCCAAAATTGCAGGACTAGAGTCTTTGCTACCGTCATTGATACATATTATTTCGATATTTTTGTATGTTTGATTAATGATGGATTCGATACACTTTTTGAGATATTTTTCCACATTATAGACGGGTACTACAACACTTATGAGAACACTCAACTTGCGACCTTTTTTTTATTTTTTAATTATCTTACCAAAAGTAGCCCGAGAATTATGAAAAAAAGATTACTCATAGCTATTAGGTCTCTTGATATAGGCGGCGCAGAAAAACTTGTCATGGAACTAGTAAAACGAATCGATAAAGATAACTATGAAGTTGCTCTTTGCACCATGTACAAAGGTATTATGGACGATGAAGCAAAAGAAATTTTAGGGAATAACTTTGTATGCCTAAACAAAAACGGTAGATATGATTTTTTTGGGTTTTTTCGCTCGTATCTACAATTCCTAAAAGTATTCCAACCGAATGTAATTTATGCCCATATTGGAGAAATGAATCTATTTTCGCTCTGGATGAAACCTTTTTTACCAAATAAAACAAAAGTAGTGTGGTGTATCCATTCGGCTTTTATTGACTATGCAAGCTATGGAAAGGTCTTTCAAGCGGTATTTTGGCTACAAAAAATATTTTCAAGATTTACCGATAAAATTATTTATGTTTCCGATTCGGCAAAAGATTTTCACGATGAAAGAGGCTACTGTGCAAAAAACGGTATAGTCATACACAACGGTATAGATACGAACTATTTTTGCCCAAATGAAGAGCTAAGAACCTCATTCAGATCTAGTTTGGAAATTGCAGAAAATACAAAAGTTATCGGGATTGCCTCTAGAATTGACAAAATGAAAGGGTATCACTTACTGGCAGAAGTCGCAACAAAGATGCTTTCAACAGATGATAGGCTACTTTTCGTATCTGCAGGTGACGGCGACAAATCCATAAAACAAGAGTGTATAAAAATTCTAGGCAAATATTCAAATCGATTTCTTTGGCTTGGCTTCGTAAAAGACCTTAGAAGCTTTTACAACGGAATTGATATTTTTACTCTTCCCTCATATGGAGAAGCGTTTGGACTAGCGGTAGTAGAGGCTATGAGTTGCGACAAAATTGCAGTCGTAAGTAGTGCAGGAGATATGAAAAGTATCGTAAATGACAAAAGATTTGTTTTTGAGATAGGCGACAAAGACGGTTTAAAAGAAGCCCTAAGCAATGCGCTATCCATTGACGATCCAACCAATCAAAGGGAAAAAATCTTACGTTTTGACATAAACTATACCCTATCAAACATACTAAAAGAGTTATTTTATGATAAATAGCTATGAAGCCTATATGGAATATTTGAATGCCGATAAAAGAGCTCTAAGGGTTGGTGACTCTTTTCGCGATAAATTTTTTCATCCAATATGGAAATATCAAAAACTACTTCGAACGCTTGAATATTACATGAATTGCAAAAGAGGCTTTATCTCAAAAATTGTCTTGCTATTTCTCAGATACAAATTTCAAAAAGAGTCGATAAAACTTGGTTTTAGCATATCTCCAAACTCTTGTGATATGGGACTTGAACTTGGGCATTACGGCGATATTATCGTAAACGGCAAGGCGAAAATCGGCAAAAATTGCACTATTGCCGGCGCAGGCATACTTATCGGCGAAGACCTAAAAAATCCAAATGCACCGACGATAGGAAACAACTGCTATATCGGGCCCGGTGCAAAAATTATCGGCAATATAACTATAGCAGAAGGTACTACGATTGCGGCAAATGCTGTTGTTATAAAAAATATAATCGAACCATATACTACCTATGGCGGTATTCCTGCCAAAAAGATTTCCGATAAAAGCGTAAAACAACAGTGAAAAAACTATGTATTTTTATATACTCTTTGGGTGGCGGAGGTGCCGAAAAAGCGGCGCTAGAACTTGCAATTGGACTACAAAATAGTTATGACGTTAAAATCATGCTCTTTTCAGATGTGGTCAAATATGAGTTGCCTGCCAGTATAGATTATGAAATTTTGGATGAATTTGATTTTTATTCAAACCCAATAAAAAAATTACTAAAACTACCGCTCTTGGCTTACAAATATGCAAACTTTTGTAAGAAAAATAGTATAGATATATCCCTATCTTTTTTGTCTCGTCCCAACATAATCTCTATCCTATCTAAATTTTTCGGCAATCAAACAAAAATAATCATATCCGAACACTCGACACCTAGCTACTACTACGGCTCTTCACTGCCAGAAACAATTCTAAAAAAAATGCTAGAAAACCTCTATCCAAAAGCAGACAAAATCATAGCTGTATCAAAAGGCACGAAAGACGACCTGGTCACAGCATTCAATGTTCCGGAAAGCAAAATTACCATCTTGCACAATCCAATAGATATTGAAAGAATAAAAAAAATGGCAAAAGAGCATGTCGATTTTGACTTTGACGGTTTTATTTTTATCACATGCGGTAGACTAATAGAGAGTAAAAATACCGCTATGCTCATTCGAGCCTTTGCAAAAGCCTCTCTACAAAACACAAAACTATTAATACTAGGCGAGGGCGAAGATAGAGAAAGCCTAGAAAAACTTTCCAAAGCAGTTGGAGTCGATAAATCGGTTTACTTTATAGGTTTTACCCAAAATCCATATGCATACATGAATAAGGCAGATTGTTTTGTTTTCGGCTCAAAACTAGAGGCGCTTCCAACCGTTTTGATAGAAGCGCTTTCTTGCAATCTTCCAATAATTTCGACAGATTGCCCAAGTGGACCTGATGAGATTCTTTGCGGTACGGACTTTGCTTTTGAGAATGGAATTAAAACGGCAAAATATGGAATATTGACCGAACTAGACAATGAAGACGCATTTTGTCTAGCCATGAAAACTATATTTACCGATGAAACACTAAGACAAAAATATAAAAAAAATTCAAGCATAAGAGCTATGGATTTTGAAAAAACAAAAATATTTGAAAACTATAAGGCTTACTTAAATTGAAAAACTATCCTGAAAAGTTTGAAAAATTAATTGAATCTATACAAAAAATTCCGACTATCGGCAAAAAAAGTGCGATAAAAATCGCTTATCACTTGGTTTTTGAGGACAGTTTCCTAGGGCTAAATCTTGCGCACAGAATAGAGGATGCGGTATCTGGACTAGTAACATGTTCTGAGTGCGGAAATATCTCCGAGCATCAGCTTTGCCACATATGCGCCGACGACGAGAGAGACCACTCTAAGCTATGTCTAGTAACTTCGATAAAAGATCTATTTGTCGTAGAAGATAGCAAAAGTTTTGACGGCGGATATTTCATATTCGACGCAATAGAAACTGATAAACTAGACGAATTAAAAGTACTCATTCAAAAACGAAAGACAAAAGAGCTAATTTTTGCATTTACGCCTTCCGTACAAACCGACGGCTTCATTGTTTATCTGGAGGACAAACTTTCAGAGTTTAATCTAGTTTTCACAAGGATAGCACAAGGGGTGCCAACAGGCGTAAGTCTCGAAAACGTCGATATGCTATCACTCTCAAAAGCTTTTGTTTCAAGAGTAAAAGCATAGGTTTTTTAGGCTATTATTTGGAAAATTGAACGCAAATAGGATTAAGCGTGGAAGAATCATTAAAACTCTTATTTCAGTCAGCTCCTTTTATGGTTAGTTTTCTTGCAGGAATTATTACTTTTGTAAGCCCTTGCGTATTGCCTTTGATACCTGCATATATCTCCTATATTTCCGGGCTTTCCATTAAACAACTAAACGGCACTGAACACATCGGCACAAAAGACAGACTAAAGATTGTACTTTCAGCATTAATGTTTACACTCGGTTTTGGTATCGTATTTGTTCTTATAGGATCGGCTACGGCAAATATTATAGGGGATATTTTTGCATATGAATGGATTGGTTGGATCGCCGGAAGTATTATTTTTATTTTTGGGCTCCACATCTCTGGATTAATCACGATAAATTTTCTAAATTTCCACAGTAGAGCTAATTTTGGTAGCACTAAGAGCAAAAGCCTATTTGCTCCTTTTGTCCTAGGCGTATCTTTCGCACTCGGATGGACGCCATGTGTCGGTCCTATATTTGCGGCAATCGTTTTTAAAGCGGCCCAAGAGCCGTCTACTGCCGTTTGGCTTATGGTAGTTTATGCCGCTGGTCTAGCAATTCCATTCTTGCTCACAGCAATGTTAACAAGTTATGCACTAGGATTTTTGAACAAAATTAAACAATATTTTAGAGCTATTGAAATAGTCTCCGGCATACTTCTAGCGCTCTTGGGCATTGCAATCGCAACAGGCGGCGTCGGGAGGCTCGGCGCACTAGTATTTGGAGGTTAAATAGATGAAAAAAATTATTTTTATGCTTCTTTTTGCCGCAACGGCAATTTTTGCACTCGACCTAGAAACGGCAAAAAGTTATAGCGAGGCCGTAATATCAGCAAAAAAGGAGAATAAAACAATTCTTCTAATATTAACCCAACCAGGTTGCCCTGCATGCAAGTTTATGAAAGAGACTACACTCAAAAATGGCTCAGTTAAAGATGCGCTGTCAACTTTTATTGTGGTTGATGCAGATATTTACGAAGACAATTGGAACAAAAAATTTAGGGCATTTGGAACACCGACAATGTATCTAATAGATAAAAATGAGAATAAGATAGGAAGGCCGATTATAGGCGCTATGGATCCTGACGAATTTATCAAGACTATAAAACAGATTCAAGGCAAGACGAAGTGATAATTATTAACGGTACGATTTGCGATAAGAGAGGTGAACTAAATTCGCAAGTACGAGTTGAAAACGGATTAATTAAAAAAATTGCTACGGTTATTAAGCCATATAAAAACGAAGAAATAATTGATGCTACCGGACTATATATTATGCCGGCCATAGTAGACCTGAACACATCTTTGGGTTTTGCAAATCAAAGTATTTTTAAAACTCTTCAAAAAATTGAGTCGGATGCGGTCAAAGGCGGAGTGTGTAATGTCGTAATTCAACCGCAAACACCTATTAATACGGAAATAGGGCTAGACTACCTAATTTCAAAATCAAATGAACTTGGGCTGACTAAAATTTCCGTAATTGCAAGCGCAATCGAAAATAACGACGGCGATAAACTAAACAATATGGCTATTATGTTCAAAAACGGCGCTGTCGGAGCATTTTTGAATTCTGATATAAATGCAAATTTTTTGCGTAGAAGTATGGAGTACTCAGCCATGTACTCAAAACCGTTATTTATCGCCCTCAAAAATAAACCGCTTGACCTAGGCGGAGTTATTAACGATTCTGAGGTCGCATTTAAGCTGGGGCTTACACCGGTCCAAAATGCTACGGAACCTACAGAGTTAGTTAAAGTATGCGAACTCTCACAAGGACTTAACTCAACGGCGGTAATAAACTCAATTAGTCTTAAACGTTCGGTAAAGTTAGCCAAACAGATAAAAAGTAGGGGTGAAAAATCAATTTTTTGTACGGATTTACACTATTTTTCACTCGAAGACTCCGAGTGCCTAGGCTACAATACTTTCGCCAAAAACTCTCCACCCCTCAGAACCGTAAAGGATATGGAAGCAATTAGAGAAGCTATCAAGAGCGGGGTTATATCTTGTATAGCTTCTGGTCATACACCTGTAAGTATTGGAAATAAAGACGTAGCTTTTGAAGAAGCATCTTTTGGCATAGAATCGTTAGCGCTTTTTTTACCAATTTGCTATACAAATCTTGTTAAAAGCAATCTAATTTCCATGTCTAGACTAAGCGAGTTAACAAGTCTTAATCCTGCAAAAATTATAGGTTCAAAATCCTCAGGCCTCGTAAAAGTTGGCTTTGACGCCGACCTGATTTTATTTGATCCGAACTCAAAATACAACATGCAAGAAGTTTCTAGGTTTGACTCATATAAAAAAGGACCATATGCCGACAAAGAGCTTTTTGGAGTTGTAAAAGGTGTTTTTAAAAACGGTAAAAGGATACTGTAGGTGATCGAAGGAATTTTAAGCGCAATCGGCTCCCCTGTTGTCAACTTTTTCAAAGCGATCGAAACACTCGGAGAATTCCTCGTGTTTAACGCAAAACTGCTACCGCTAACATTTAAAAAACCTTTTCGGCTAAAAGAAATCATTTATCAAGTAGAGACCATAGGCATTAAATCTCTCGGGATTATTCTTTTGACAGGTACTTTTATAGGGATGGTTCAAGCTATACAAATGTATCAAGGCTTCCATAAGTTCGGTATTGAGACCATGATGGGATACACTATATTTTATGCTCTAGGCAAAGAGTTGGCACCGGTTATTGCGGCTCTTATGGTAACAAGCAGAGCCATAAGCGCTATGAGCGCCGAGCTTGGCACGATGAGGGTAACCGAACAAATAGATGCAATTGACACTCTGGCCGTAGACTCCAGAAAGCTTCTCGTGATCCCAAAAATAATAGCCACGACAATTTCGCTACCTATTTTGACGGTTATTTTTAATATTATTGCAAATTTCGCTAGCTACATGACGTCCGTGTATATCTTGGATGTCAACGGTACCTCATATATTAATGCTATAACGCAATTCGGAGAGATTAGGGACTACGCGGAAGGGATAATAAAGTCGGCATTTTTCGGCTTTTTAATCGGTAGCATCGGCACATATTTCGGCTACCACACAAGAGGTGGAGCAAGAGGCGTTGGAATCGCCACCACGATAACCGTTGTAACGTCATCGGTTATAATTCTCGTCGCAGACTACTTCCTCGGCGTTTTTTTTATGCTTATCGACTAATGCCAATCTTCGGTCCCGTATACTCACGTCGCTTTGGGATGTCTCTTGGAGTCGATGTCGTCAAAGGAACTGCTAGGGAATGTAACTTTGATTGTTTGTATTGTGAATTAAAAGCAACCCCTAAAACAGCCCAGATTATCTCAAAAGAAGACCCACAAGACCTAATAGATAGCGTCAAAAAAACTATAGATTCAGGAATTAAAATAGATGTTATCACTATTACCGCAAACGGCGAACCTACTATTTACGACCGTCTTGACGAGCTAATAGACGGACTAAATCGTATTAAAACAGTACAAAAAACATTACTACTATCAAACGGCTCGACAATTTGCAACAACAACATACAAAAGACTTTAAAAAAATTTGACGTCGTAAAACTTTCTTTAGATAGCGCTAGAGATGAGAGTTTCAAAAAGCTCGATCGTCCAATTGATTTTGATCTGCCTCATATTATGGAATGCATGAGCAATTTTCGCAAAATATATCATGGAGAGTTAATTCTAGAGACGCTTCTTGTGGAAAATATTAATGATAGCGACGAAGACATAGAAGCGCTTCGTTTGGCATACATAAAAATCTCTCCTGACAGAATAGATCTTTCTACAATTGATCGACCTCCCGCATTTGCCGTGAAACCTATCTCGGCAGAGAAACTATGGAACATTGCGGAAAAACTTGGGCTACCGAATATCTCGATAGCCCTCAGAAAAGATACGACGCCGCTAGGTCGTACATATAGTGCAAGAGAGTGGCGAAATACACTAACAAGACGACCGTTGACAATTAATGATGCTAAATTTTTAGCCGACACAAAAAGTCTTGAGATTTTTGAGGATATGATAAGCAGAGGAGAATTAATCAAAAAAACGGTTGCAAATATGGAGTTTTATAGTCTCAAATAAAAAGTAAAAAATTTATACAAAAATGGGCAATAAGCACCGGATAAATTGAATTTGTTTTGAGTGTAGTATGGGCGAAAAATATCCCTATAAGCGTGGCAACGACTACCGTAGCTATACCTGACCCCCAATGGATTAAACCAAATAAAATGGAAGACACAATTACGGAATATCTATTTAATAAATTAAGTAATAAACCTCTAAAAACTACCTCTTCCGACAATGCAACCAACAATAATCCTATACTTAAGTCAAATATTTTCAAATAAACGTTTGGATAATCAGGATAGTGTAAAAAACCAAAAGACGGTAAAAGCGGCTCTATAGCATCACTAAGAAAAAATCCAATAAGAGTCAAATTTAGACTCTGTATAAAAAGTGTTTTTATATTAATTTTGTTAAACCTTAGAGATTTAAGCGAGATATTTTTGGTGATCAATCCCAAAATAAAAAATAAGAGTACCGCAACCCGACATAGATAGTCGGCTATGAAATATAGCCATGGCAAAGTAATAACGGCAAATAGTAAATCATTTAGAGTAAAAATCAAAAAAGCAAATATAAAAATTTTTGTTTTCATGTCCCTATTCTACAAATAGTTGCTTTTAATTACGTTGGTTACTCTATAACTAAAACTGGGCTACAATATTTGAAATATTATTTTGGAGATTTTTGTGTCAATAGGTTTTTTCAAAAGTTCTAATAGCCTCGACGATGGCATCAGACCGATTGTTAAAGATGAATTCTCCCATGCAGTCTGCATCGGCGAAACAGGAAGCGGTAAAACTACCGGATTTGTTCTACCAAACATCGAAGATAGACTAAACCGCGGGTACGGACTCTTGATATATGACTTCAAAGGCACTCTCAGCAAAAATGTCAAATACTTAGCAGATAAGTCTGATCGACTAAATGACATATATGAAATCGGTACCGCATGGGGCGAGAGTATCAATATCATCAAATGGCAAAACTCAAAAGAGCTGTATGAACTATTTTTCTCAATCATCAACAAAAATGACATCTCAAACTCGTCTTGGCACAGTTCGGCGGCAATTTTAGCCGTCGGCATTATAGAAATTTTACGATGTATCGAAGAGCTTTACGGTTGGTTCAAGGCAAATTCCCTGGATATGGGTGATTTGGAGTTTTTTTATTCACTTGACCATGAAGACAAAGTAACATCAGTAGCATGGGGTATGGACGGTGGTTCGAAAAACGGCTCATTTAGATTTTGTTATCCAAAATCAGCAAGTATAAAAGCTGTAAACGAATGCGTCGGAACAATATCAAATTTTGCAATGTTTATAGACGGGGGAGAGGCGCTATGCGCATCATTAAAAGCTATGCTTTCACGGGCAATGAATGAAAAATTTGCGCTCAGTACCAAGCGATTCGCCGAGTTCAAACAAATAAGCGAAAATGCTTATGAACAATTTGCATCAGCTTTCAAAGCTTTAGAAAAACTGTCTAAAAATTTTGGAAAACTTGCAAGTTACCGCGAATTATCCTTGACGAAAACAGATGATTACGCCGGTAATTACGGTGTTATTTTCTCTTTAAATAGCGCAATTTACAAGCTTTGTGATTTTGATTTTTTTTCACTTGATAGTTTTGATGCGGTAGAAGCGTTAAATAAGGGCAAAATTATAATCGTACAAACAGGATTGCTAAGCGACGACCTTGCAAATGCTTTAAATAAATCAATCTGTATGAGCCTAGCCAAAAGAGCAAAACTAAGAGACAAAACACCTGTTAGTATTATTATCGATGAAGCTTATCGCGTCATAAACAAAAACTCCGACCTCGCAACAGATATTTTAAGAGAAGCAAAAGCTGAGATAATTATCGCTATTCAAAATGAATCGCAATTGGTTAATAAATTGGGAGAAGCAAAATACAAAGAGCTAAAAGGCAACTTAACGGAACAATTTGTTTTCCGTTGCAATGACAAAAATCACTCCCTCGAAACCGATGTAGACGTATCAAAATTAGCCACTCATGAATTTGTCAGGCAAGATTCCAAGGAGATATTTCAAGCGGTTAAGATATTTATAGATGAAGCAAAGGCAAACAAATCAGAACTCAAATATCAACTTCAAAACAATGTCATAAAAAAACTACTTTCGCCAAAAATCTACACCGAAATTTGTGCCGATAAAAATGACTACCTAGCAATTTTTGATGAAACATTATTTGAAAGAGACGGCGCCGTACTGCTACAAAACCTACATAACGGAGATATTAAAATTTACGAAGTATACGATAAAAATATGGAAGAAAAAATTATCTCTGAGATAGAAAAAATTGCTATTGAGCAGATGATTTTCGGCTCAAGCGCATCTGCAGAAGACGACAGAAAACCGTTTCGTCACTTTTTCAAAAGGTAAAACTTGGAAGCGTCCTTTATCCTTAGACTTGCCGATTTTATAGGAACCGGCGCATTTGCTCTTAGCGGCTTTTTGGTCGGTACACGCAAAAAGCTCGATATTTTCGGAGTAATTTTGTTATCTATTATCACGGCTCTCGGCGGAGGAATAGCAAGGGATGCGATAGTGCATAGACTTCCGGCATCAATGATAGGCTATCAAGCAGTTACAACGGTTTTTGTTACTATTTTGGGAGCATACGCATTTCGCCTTCACAAAAAAAAAGCTCTTGAACAAAGATTTATTTTCGTCGTCTCCGACTCTGCAGGACTTGTAGCTTTTGCCATAGGCGGGGCACTTGTAGCAATAGAATCGGGACTAAATTTATTTGGCGTAGTCATTTTGTCGCTCCTGACGGCTATAGGCGGTGGAATGTTAAGAGATATGCTAATCAACGAAATGCCTGAGATTCTAGCTAGTGAATTTTATGCAACAATTGCAATATTTGTTGCTTGCACCGTCTATTTAACGAGTAGCTTTGGCATTTTGGGCGTATACCAAATTGTAGCCATCTTTTTTACATTTTTTTGTCTTCGAATGGTGGCATATACCAAAAATTGGCACTTGCCGAAACTGTAAAAGTATGATATATAAAAACTTAACTAGTTTTAAAAAACCCATATCGCAGTTGATTGATTTTGTAATATAATACAAACATAGAGTTTAGAGGCAAGATAGTGAACAAAATAGACATAAAAACAGTTGGGTTGGTAATCCGACCATCTACACCAAATATCAAAACTAGTTTTTTGCAAATCAAAAGTGAATTAGAGGCAAAAGGCGCAAAAGTACTGGTTGAAAAAGTTTCTGCAAATCTTATGAGTTGCGATGGCTCGGAACTTGATGAAATGTGCAAAAACTCGGATATACTTATATCTCTCGGAGGAGACGGTACGCTAATAGCATTAGCGCGCAAAAGCTACTCTTACAACAAACCAATTCTTGGCATCAACGCAGGAAATCTAGGTTTTTTAACAGTTGCCGGAAAGGATGACTTTGGTCCGCTTCTTGATGCCGTCTTTGCTGGAGATTACACAATAGAAAAGCGGATGATTTTAGAATTTGAACACAAAGTAAACGGTGAGACAAAAAAACAGTATGCTTTCAACGACGCGGTAATAACAAAAAATATCTTTTCAAAAATGATAGATATAGAAGTTTACAATGAAGCACATCTCATAAATAGCTACTATGGAGATGGTCTTATCATCTGTACACCTACTGGCTCCACCGCATACAACATATCTTCCGGAGGTCCAGTAGTGTATCCATTGGCAAACAATTTTATCTTAACGCCGATTTGTCCACACTCCCTAACACAACGCTCTCTTGTCATTCCAGGCGAACTTAACTTGCGTCTGATAGTAACAGATGCAAACGCCGTTATAATCCTAGACGGACAAGAAACTGTAGAACTGTCAAAAGGCAAAGAAACAAGAGTTCAAAGAGCGCCCAATGATGTTATGCTTATCACGCCAAAAGGTATAGATTATTTTGGCATATTACGCAAAAAACTAGGCTGGGGCAAAGAGTGATAAAAGGCTTTGTCGTCAAAAACTGCCTATCCTTCGACGAGGCAAGACTTGAATTTGAGCAGGGGCTAACTGTATTTAGCGGTCCTAGCGGGGCCGGAAAATCCGTTCTTATGAATGGACTTTTGGCGTCTTTTGGTTTATCTGACTCGCCTGCTGTCCTTTGCGAAAGCGTACTATCCGGAAACCTTCCGACTCAACTCTTAGAAGCAGGCATAGAAAATGAAGATGATAATGTTTTCAGATTTATTCGAAAAGAAAAGGTCAAACTACTCATAAACGGACAAAATATCTCAAAAAAAGCTCTCTCTGCGGCTATGACTGATTTTGTCGTGCACTTATCGTCAAAAGACGGAGACGAGTTTGGAGCCGAAAACTTACTTGCCAAACTTGACTTATTTATTAATGATTCCGAACTAATACTCACAAAAGATGAGCTTTCGATACTTTTTTTGCAATATGAAACAAAAAATGATGAACTAAATAAATTAATAAAACAAGAACAAGACGCAGAAGAATTAAAAGAATTTTTGCATTTCGAGATACAAAAAATAGAAAGTATAAATCCAAAAATCGGCGAGGATGAAGAGCTTCTATCAATCAGAAAACTAATCTCTAAAAAAGAAAAAACCGAAGAATTACTATCAAGATGTCAAACAATCAGTACGCTTCAAGACAAAGTTTTGACCTTATTTGAAGAAATCGGGGGGGAGAGCGATACTGCAGTATCATTTTTTGCACAGCTTAATGATGTTTTAGACTCTACATCCTCAAAGCTCATGGAATTGGATAGTTATAATATAGACAGCATAATGGCAAGGCTAGAGGAACTTTCATCTATAAAAAAACGATACGGCGGAATAGAAGAAGCTCTGGAAGCATTAAGCTCAAAAAAAATAGAGTTAAAAATATTACAAAATATCGAAGTTGCAAAATCAGATATAGAAGCTGAAGTAAAAAAACTCAAAAACGCCTGCGAAGAAAAGGCAAATAGACTATCAAGCATCAGAAAGAGGTCATTGCAAAGTTTTTCAAACTCTATCACCTCTTATCTTGAAAAACTATATATGTCAAGTTGCAAAATTACTATAAATCAAAAAACATTGAGTGCAGACGGAATTGACGCCTTGTCTATTCAAGTTGGCAAAACAGAGCCATCAAAGCTAAGCGCCGGTGAATATAGGCGAGCAAGACTGGCCCTGATGTGCGTCGGGCTGGATCAGAATAAAAACAAAAAAATCCTAATCGTAGATGAAGCTGATGCAAATGTCAGCGGGGAAGAATCTGCGGCTATAGCAAAAACACTTAAATATTTATCAAAATCCTATCAAATATTTGCCATTTCGCATCAACCACAACTAAGCGCTCTTGCAGATAAGCATTTTTTGGTTGTAAAAACCGATGAAAAAAGCAAAGTAAAAGAGATTATGAAAGACGAAAGAGCCATGGAGATTGCTAGAATAGTTTCCGGCGAAACAATAACAAAAGAGGCAATAGAGTATGCAAAAAAACTACTAAAGGAGCCAGTTTGCTTATAGACACGCATTGCCATCTTGACGATAGTAGATATCTTGATAATTTAAATGACGTCATGTCAAGAGCAAAAAAAGCTGGGATTGAAAAATTTGTACTGCCGGGGGCTGGCATTACAGACCTTCCCAGAGCAGTTGAGATTTCAGAAAAGTATGAAGAGTGCTTTTTTGCCGTTGGCTCACATCCCTACCATTTTTCAGAATATGACGAGTTGCTATTCGAACGATACATAACTCATCCAAAATGCGTAGCTGTCGGCGAGTGCGGATTAGACTATTATCGACTTCCTGAGTCCGATGAAGACAGAGAAGCTGAAAAAACAAATCAAAGAGCAGTATTTAAAAAGCATATCAATTTAGCAAAAAAACACAAAAAACCACTAATTGTACACATACGAGATGCCAGCGAAGAAAGTAAAAAAATATTAATTGAACAAAACGCCAAAGAAGTTGGGGGGGTACTACATTGTTATAATGCAGACTCAAATCTGCTGGAACTAGCCGAACATGGATTTTATTTTGGAATCGGCGGTGTTTTGACATTTGCAAACGCTAGAAAATTAGTTGAAGTACTACCAAAAATTCCGCTTGACAAGATTCTTTTTGAAACAGATGCGCCATATCTTTCTCCAGTCCCATACAGGGGACAGACAAATGAACCGGCATATATTATAAAAGTTGTAGAAAAAGCATCCGAGCTACTGAATAAAAACTATAAAGAACTGTGCAACCTGTCCACTGAAAATGCTAAAAACTTATTTGAATTTTGATTATAAAAATAAAGTAATATTAATGGCTAAAAAGGCTTATTCTAATGGGTTTGCTTAGATTTTGTTAGACTATCTTGGATTATTTTAGAATGAAGAGATGGCTCCGAATGCAGGATTTTGATATCAAAAATCAAAAAAACCGCCAACACCTATAAAATAAGGCTTCTCAAAAATACAAAAAACCGAAAGTGTAACTTTTGTGACACAAAAGTGTAATTAAAGTGATTCTATAAAAAGATAGCTTAATAGACAACACCTAAAATACCAGAAAATAAAATTATTGAAATGTAAAAATATATGATAAAATTGCCATATAAAGAATAAGGAGTTTTGTATGGTTTCAGCACAAAAAGTGGAAAAAATAACCGTCACCATTCCGTCTGAGCTAAAAGAAAGGCTTGTAGCACTAAAAGACGAACTTCACCTCTCGGTGTCCGCAATATATAAAGAAGCTGTTATGCTTTATATTGCCAAAAAAGAAGCTGAGTTGTGGGGAAAAGGTGCTTTGATAGCTTGCGCTGAATATGAAAATAATCCAGACCTAAAAGAATGGAGCGAATTCGCTGGTGATAGCCATGAGCTATAAGCAAGGCGAAATTTGGCTCGTCAATTTAGAGCCTACAATTGGTGCCGAAATGACAAAATTAAGACCTTGTCTTATTGTGAGCGATGATACAATCGGCAAATTGCCTCTTAGAACCGTTGTTCCAATAACAAATTGGAGTGATTCATTTGGCTCTATTCCTTGGATGGTTAAGCTTGTGCCTAATTCGCAAAACAACCTTTCAAAGCCTTCGTCGGCAGATGCTTTTCAGGTAAAAAATCTTTCAATAAAACGATTTGACAAAAAAATTGGTGAAATAAGTGAAGAGACTCTTTTCAAGATACACTCCAAAATTGCCAAAACTCTAAAAATAAATTATAAGCTTAGCTATTAGTTAAGCAGTTGGTCGGCTGTTAGAATCCAAATTACGGATTTAGACATCAAAAATCATAAAATCCGCAAACACCGATAAAATAAGGCTTCTCAGAATACCAAAAAACCGAAAGTATAACTTTTGTGACACAAAGGTGTAATTAAAGTGATTCTATAAAAAGACGGCTTAATGGTGCTATTTACTAAACAGCCAAACTGATTTTGCCAGTTGTGTAGTTGTGTATAAGAGCACTAACTATCGTTTGGTATGGGATACCAACTTCAACACTTTTTGCTTTTAGTTTTGTAATATCGGCTTCGGTTACTCTTATGTTGATATTCTTATTTTTTGTAGTGGTAGCCATTGCCGCCATTTTGGCTTTTGCCAACTCGTCTTTGACATTTGCTACACTATTCCACTCACCAGCTTCAATAGAATCAAGTATTTTATTTTCTTCTTCGGTATATTTTTTCATAGTATTAACCTTTATATTTTTTATGTAGCTTTCTGCTTGGAATAATGTTTTTTAGAAAATATCTATCATTGTCCATAACAAAAGGCACATAGTGGATATAACCATTTAGCTCAACGATAAACAGTTTTTGATTTTGATAGTTTTTTTGATTATGGTGTTCCAAAATATCCAAAACCCTGTCGTCCTCAAAAGCTTGAACAACCTCTTCAAAACCAACGCCTCGTTGCTTTTTGATTTGCTCGTTTTTGTCATTACTCCAATCAAAATACATTCATATCCTTTGATAAGATAGTATCACAATGTATATGTATTGTCAATAAAATTACCAAGTGGTTTGAATGCGTTAAGCATTTGGTCGATAGGGATGTTATGAGATTATCAAAAAATGCATCATCTAAATTGATTATGTTTTCATATTGGTCACAAAACAACATAAGCATGTTGTAGGTTCCTTGATAATCCAAAACAGTAGCTTCTTTTATTTGGCGTTCTGTTTTTTTATACTCAATGAACTCTTCGAATAGTTTTTTGATTGTTATGGTTTTGGTTTTTGTAATTGACCCTTTTTTAATCATGCCATCTATTCTGGCTGGGTTTTTCTCTTTTTCTCTATTTAGAAAGTTTTGAAGTGCAATAGCTTCTTCAACTGTTTCACCCTTTGCTGTGTCTGGCACTACCATGAACTTTCTTTTGGTTAACAGATCATCTAACTTATCCAAATCCATCATTCTTTGAAGCTCCATTTTCTTTTGTAGAGCCAATTTTAGATTTTTGGTCTTTAAACTAATCCTAAAGAGTCTATTTTTGTATCGTCGTACATAGTAAAAATAATTATTTTCCCCACGTTTTAGATATTTAAAAGTATCCAAATTAGTATCCAAATTTTGAAACAGTGTTTTTTGGAAAGTGTCTTGAAGTGCTGATTTTATTAGGCTGGAGAGGATTGTGGCGAATGCAGGACTGAGAAGATAAGCAGTTAAAGCCTATTTTACAAAGAAGCAAGCGAAACTGATTTCACAAAATACCCCTAAAAATACCCCTAAAATCTATTCAGAGATACTTTCCAACCGTAGTTCTGTCAATCCCAGCCAAACGAGCAATAACCGCAATCTTTGGCTTTATATTGTCCGCCTCACATTTTGCCAATGCTTCGCTTATTTTCGCCTTTATGTTTTCAGTTCGTGCCAGTCTTGCTTTTTCTATTGCTTCGCTTTTTTGGCTGTTTGATTTCATACTATTGGTTCTTATAGCACTTAATCGCTGTCGTTCTTTGGTTATCCGTTCATATTCAGCATATGAAACATTGCTTATTTTCTCAAATCCCATAATGCCAGCATTTTCACACTCTTTAACAGTTCCAAATCTTATAGTGTCATTTGACCAGTATTTGAAAACAGAACGAGCAATGCCATCAATTTCACTTATGCTTAACGGTATATCTAAAACACTACTGTTTAGAGTTTGTAAATATGTGCTTATGTCATAGGTTGTTATGTTGCTTTGATTTTTACCCCACCGCATACCTGCCTCAAAGAGTTTATTATTACGGTTGCCCGTTGTTATGTTGTCAGCAATAGCAGGAATAGCACAAGAAGCAACACGGACAGAAGAACGGCGAGCAGTTAGCAAGTGTTTAAAATCACTTAGTTCATAATTGATACAGCCTGAAAAGTAAAAGGTATGTTTTAGGGGATTTCTAAATATTCCATAGTTTCGGCTACTTGCCACACTATCACAGCCTAAACCGTCAATAATACTATTTTTTATTGCTTTTAGATATTCAAACGGTTTTGCTTGTTTGGTAAATATCCAGTTTTTCAAATGGTAGCCGAATTGATAACCCTTTGTAGTTTCACAAATGAAAGTCGGCTCCAATCCTACAAAATCCAAAACATAACCCAACAGGTTATCAATAGAGCCAAAATATTCTTTTGCGGTCATATCGTCTTTATAATCTATATCGAACATTAGAAAACTAATCTTCTCAGGAGAGTTGAAAGATATAAAATCATAGTTCAAACCGCCAACCGTTGCCATAAGCGGAGATTTGAAAGCTGCTTTTTCGTTAGAAGCATTTATTTTTGGCGGTAAGTTCTTAATTAGCAGTTCTTTTAAACTGCCAATGTCGTCTATGGTATTTTGTAAGATTGTCATTGTTTGCCGAGCCTGTATTGAGATACAAGCCCGCCAACAGAGGCGAGGATTAGAAATAGATTAGTTTGTTATGAAGTGTTAAATGTCATTTGTTGAACTCCTTTTTATGGTTATAAGTAGAATTTTAGAAAAAATGAAAATTGAATGAAAAAAATTGATGTTTTCTGGAAAATATTTTAGAAGTTGGGTTTTTGAATAAAAAAATGCGGATTGTGTCGCTCTTACAGTTTTATTACAAAACTATAAACAGCAGCAGCAAAACAAAAACAAGAAACGAGGAAGATATTTTTTAGAGTAATAGACTAAATATAAATCAGAGAGAAGACAATAGAAACAATAAGGAAAGGGTGATAATAAATTTTGTCGGATTTTGGGAATTTTTGAATGTAAAAAAGAGGGGTTAGGTTATTGATTTTGCGGTGTTGAAGTTTCTATGCCGTCGAAGAAGTCTTTTATATCAACATTCAGGACTTTTGAGATTTTGTATAAATGCTCTAAATTAAAATGCTTGTTATATTTTCCAGTTTCACAATTTGAAAAAAATGCTACCGACTTTATATCAATATCAAGTGCCAAATCTAACTGCTTAATATTTTTTGCTTCTCTATGTTTTCTAATATTCTTAGATACAACAGTATAAAAGTGGTCAATTTCCTCTGACGAAAATTTGGAAAAGTCTAAATTCAATGATTATCCTATGGACGAAATAGAATTTAAACTTTATTGTGATAATTTAACAAAGTCATTATTCTATGGGATAAATGGAATCTTAAATAAGGTTTTAATGTTAAATGCTCGGAATAGTCTTAACAACTTTTGCCGTAACTGTGGCATTGCTTATCTTACCAACAGAAGTAGCAAAAAAATATGTTGAAAATCAAAAACAGCAACAGACAGAAAAGTCTGTTGAGCTAAATCAAATAAAGGGAGATTGAATGAAAAAAGGTTTTGTCAGGTCATGTGTATTTTTATTTTTAACAGGTATCGCTTTTTCTGGTTGTGGAGGGTGGCAGTTGCCGGTAAAAATGGAGCCAGTAACTTACACTAGTGGCGATGTAAGCAATTTAAGTGATGATGAGTTTAGAAATATACTGAAAACATATACGAAAGTCCCATTGAAAACAGTTGTTACAACAAATGGAAGGTATCCAACTTATGCTTCATATACATATGGTTTTGCCATAAACAATGGGGTGATTACCGAAGATCTTGATTGGAGTTGCTCAATCAATTATGTTAATGAAAAATCACTTGAAGGTTGTAAAGAGTGGAATTTTTATAAGCCCTATGATGATTTCATAGAAAAAGTTTATAATGCCAAATCGTATATGGAAAATAGATTTATTAATGATTTAAGAATTTTTAATAAAATAAAAGGGAAAATCAAATCTTGCTACGATACAGTTGGAATCCCAAAAGTTAGTTTTATAGATAAGACAGGAGTCTTTGGTGAAAAAATCAACGATACATTGACTGCTACTTTTGTTAAAAAGAATGAGGTATCGCTCCTAGATTATGCTGGTTACAGTGCTGACGAAGTCAATTGTAACAGCATACGAGATACATATACATACGAACTCGACACGGACAGATTCCTACTTAACTCGGAGAATAAAGCAACTTTTAATGTAAAAGATTTACAATCTGGAAAATTCGTGTATCCAGTTAGAAGTATCAAATATAAGTTTATACCAGAAACATATAAACTAGAAGATAAGTTCATTTCAATCGTCTTAACTACAACAGGCAATAGTTATGGTTCAAGAGCGTCTGTTAAGATAGAAAATTTAACTAATGAATTTATAGAAATTGAGAATGTATCAATTTATTCTGGTAGTAATATATATGATTTTTTTGAAAAAGATATGAAAAATGTTGATTTATCACCAGGAGCTGTGGCGAGTATTACCCCAGAAAAATATGGGGCTGCTAATATAGGCAATGTTTATCGTTATGTAAAGAGTTTAAGTGATACTTATAAATTAGGTGTTGCTGTAAAATATAAAATAATGTCTACAAATGCCATTAGAACTTTATATAAAACTGACGACCAAAGAATTGTGTTAAAATAAACCACCGCAGTTCGTCGCTATTTTTCCCGTGAATGAAAACCGCCCGCAAGCGGTTTAATCATTCACACAAAAAAACCTTATCAGGTGCGACTTTTGCTTTTGGTCGCCCATAGTCAATAATCCGATAAAAAAAATCTCTTTTTCATAAAAACCACAAACAAAAACCACCATAATCAAGATTTCCCTTTTCCTTTTTGATATAACCTAAATACTAATTGTAAGCTCCCCCAATCCTAGTACCACTTCCAACTTAGTGTTTTAAATATAAGCCGATAGGCTTTTATAAAAAAACATGGAGTTAAAAATGAAGAAGAAGAACTTTTCAGAGACTCAAATA
>Ga0078972_1000595_pt1 | contig 148249 bp, 109 predicted proteins | sample YelNatPaOPGAMG01_FD_67568 | JGI IMG/M metagenome (GOLD analysis project Ga0078972, IMG submission 67568) | Hot spring thermophilic microbial communities from Obsidian Pool, Yellowstone National Park, USA - OP-RAMG-01 (SPADES assembly) (version 2) | ecosystem: Environmental > Aquatic > Thermal... | reverse complement strand
TCATCCCTTGAATCTTGCCTAAGCAGTAGAGAAGCTGGTGATCTAAAGAGGCTGAAGAGCCTAATTTCCCAAGAAAAATCCCTTTACCTGATGCCTATCTTGGCAAAGATAGAATAGCAGACTAAAGACTCCTTGCGAAAGCACATCGAAAGACAGCCGCGGTTACACGGGAGCTGTCCGCGCCGGCCTGCGAAAGTTACTGCCGCCAGCCGCCCGCGAAAGCAGGCATCCAGGGTATAAAAATTACTGGGATTTTCGGCTTTTCAAAATGGTAGACATGAGTGTAAGACAACATAAAAAGGGAGATATATACTCGTTCAAGTTAGGTTTTGATTGGCATGAATATTGATAATCACGTCAATGAACATATTTTTATGGTAAACTGAACACAATATTGAAATAAACTATAAATTTTTTAATTAAAATAGCTAATCAAAAATCATGCCTGGAAAAACCAAAGTTGAAGCACTATAGTTCACAATGAGGGGCATAAATTGGGGAGGGGCATAACCATTGCCATTTAATGGTATGGTATTTGGGGAAATATAGATGGTACAGTAGGTGTCAAACTCTATCGGCGGTAAATCTTTCGAATACCGCCACCGCCTCCGCCGCGGACAAATTTTGGTGGCTCCTGCCGGACGATGGTTTTCTCCAGCATAAAGATTGACCACATCTCCTTATAAGCCCGCATCTTCATCTTCTGATTATTCTGAAGAGCGGCGAGATTAGCCTTGATATTTTCATCATTCGGCAGCCGCTTCAGTCCCTTGTTGAGAATCTCGATAGCCTCGGTCTTCTTCCCAAGACTGCTCAGACAGTAGGCATACAGGGACCAGACAATACTCTCTTTGCCGCTGAGCCGGGTTGCGGACTTGAAAACCCGGTTCATCTTTTCCTCATCCTTTTTCTTCATGTACAAAATGCCCAACATGCACTGGCCGATGTAGTGACTGGCCATGCCCTTGGCCAGATACTCTTCGGCTTTTTTGAAATCCTTTTTATAATAATAAATTACCCCAATCTGAGAATTAAGCTGAGCAGCCACGAAGGGATGCCGGTAGCGGTACTTGAATCCGCCTTCCAGAATATTAATTGCTCGGTCAAATTGTCCCTTCATCAACTCTTCATTAGCAAGCTCAATAGTGGCCGTAACCTTTTTCATGGTCAGTCTGGCCAGGATGAAAAAAAGGGCAATGGCGGCAATCTGCCCGACAATAAGGGCAATAATCCAATGTCCGGGGAACAATAGGAGGTTAAAAAGAAAGAAAACGCCCACCCCCAAGAGCAAGGAAACAGCAATATTAATCATTAATCAAAGCTCCTTTTATCCTTATTTTATAAAATATGCTCTGCCTATCTGTTTGAAGGGGCAATTTGACACAGATTATTCTTCAAGGTAATTTTTTGATTTTTCGGAGAACTTATTTGGCAGCGCTACGGGGAGTCGAACCCCGGTTTGATGACTGAGAATCACCCGTCCTGACCACTAGACGATAGCGCCGCATTCATAGGTTCAATCTCTGATCGAGGTTTGATTCTTTCTGTACTGCTGACGGTAAGGATTGGCTGCAGGACCAGGATTCGAACCTGGACTGGATGATCCAGAGTCATCTGGCCTACCATTAGCCGATCCTGCAGCATAAGTATAAAATAGCATACTTTTTTTTCTCTGTAAAGAGCTTTTCAACAATAGTTAATTCACCGATCTTACAGTCGATGACTCTCGCCTTCGCCCCTCAATCATGAACCCTGCTCTTGGCCAATTACGAACTCTTCTCTTCTCAGGCCGCCGCCGAGCGTCTGCAAGCAATTGGCCAGCCGTGTCAAAACCCGCTCTCTTCCCAGCAAAGACATAGTCAGAAAAACCCCTGGGCTTGCGCTCCTGCCAGTAACAGCCGCCCGCACAGGCTGGGCCAAGCTAGCCATTTTTATCCCCTTCTCCCTGATCAAATCCTGAAAAAGAGCCTCAAGCGAGGCCTCATCAAAGACCTCAATATTTAAAAGCCGCTCATAGAGTTCCTTCAGCAGCGAAAGGTTATCCTGGCTAGCCATAATCTGGCTTCGGGCCTCTTCGGTCAGGGTGATCGAATCAACAAAGAAAAAGTCAACCAGCGCAGGCAGTTCAGAAAATTTTTTGAACTTGTCCCGAACACTTAGTAATATCTTTATAACCGCAGCCGGCGGCTGCTGCACTACTGCCTCATTCACCAGGCCGGCCTTATGCAGGAAAACTAGGGCTAGGGAAATATAGCGCTGCTCATCGATCTGTCGAATATACTTTCCATTCATCCAGTCCAGCTTCACCGGATCAAAGATGGCGGCTTTCTTGCTTACTTTCTTCAAATCGAATTTTTCTATCAGCTCAGGGATAGAAAAAATGGTCTGCTGACCATCATAAGACCATCCGAGCAAGGCTAGGTAATTCACCAGGGCTTCAGGAAGATAGCCTGCCTCTCGGTACTGGCCAACAGCCACAGCTCCATGCCTCTTGCTCAAACGGGTATTATCTGGCCCCATGATCATTGGGATATGAGCAAACTGAGGGCAGGGAAACCCAAACGCCTGGTAGAGCAGAATCTGCTTCGGAGTATTGGATATATGATCATCTCCCCTGATGATATGAGTGATGTTCATCATCATATCATCAACCACTGCGGCCAGGTTATAAGTCGGCAGGCCATTGGATCGAAGAATGATGAAATCATCAAGTTGCCGGTTGTCAAAGGAAACCTTCCCATGGATAAGGTCATGGAATTCTGTCTTTCCAGCCTCAGGGACCCGAAAGCGGATAGCTGCTGGCTCCCCGGCTCGGATATGTTCAAGGGCTTCTTGGGCCGGGATCTTCAGGCACCGACCATCATAGCGAAAGGGGATATCCTTGCGGGCAGCCTCCTCCCGCTGCCTTTCCAGCTCTTGCGGCGAGCAAAAGCAGTAGTACGCCTTTTGTTTTTGAACCAGCTCTTGCGCTTTTTGAACATAAATTTCCCTTCTTTCGTGTTGAAAAAACGGGCCCTGATCCCAGTTCAGTCCTAACCATTCAAGGTCTTCGAGAATCTTTCTCCAAAATCTTTCCTCGCTTCTTTCAACATCGGTATCTTCGATGCGAAGGATAAATGTCCCCCGCTGCTTTCTGGCAAAGAGCCAGTTGTACAGAGCGGTTCTAGCTCCTCCCACATGTAAAAATCCAGTAGGACTGGGAGCAAAACGGACACAAATATTATCTTGCCCTGACTTATCTTGCCCTGACTTGGTGATTTTCTCCTGGTTCTGAATCATGGGATTTATTATAGAGCTATATAAGTCAGCCAGTCAAGGATAATTTTCCCCATTAGTCAGGATAATCTGTTGACCGATCTTCGCTTTTATATTATCCTATTGATGTGGTTGCCAACAGATGTTCTCCATCTTTTATGGGAGATCCCCATACTGTCACTCCCCTTGAGAGGGGAGATATTGTCCTTCCCCTTGATAGGGGAGGTGGTGTTAATTTTCTGGCTTAGTGGGGATGAATAAAAGCATCATCCTCATACCAGCGTCCCTGAACCATCGAGGTGTTGTGGGGAATCGAGGTTGGGGGATGTGGGGAGAACATCTGGCTGCCAAGAATTAGCTTGACAAAGGGGAGAATTTCTCCTTAAAATAAAATCCCGTTTTTTAACGCTGAAGGGAAAATACAGGATGAAGATCAACATTAAAGATATCACGGCTGAGATAAGCGAGCTTATTTTCACTGTTCCTGCTTCATATTTTACCTTTTCTCCTGATGAGGCTATTATCAGGAAAGATATCCAGGTCAAGGCAAAGGTTGAGAAGGTTGGCCGAGAAATTCTCATCCGCGGAAGTGTCAAAACTCAACTTGAGCTGGAATGCAGTCGCTGCCTGACCCATTTTCTCTATTCAGTAGCGGAAAATTTTCAGACGATTTTCCAACCATTTTCTGCTAGTAGAGTATCAGAGGAGGAAGTCGAGTTGGCCAAAGAGGATCTGGATATCGAATTTTATAAGGATGATATAATTGATTTGACCAACATAGTAAGAGATCAAATTCTGCTATCAATTCCAATGATCCCTATTTGCGAGACACAATGTCAAGGATTGTGCCCACACTGTGGGCAAAATCTTAATCAGGGAAAATGCAGCTGTTCTGCCGAAGCGATCGATCCAAGATGGCGCAAGCTACAAGATTTTGCTAAGAAGAAAACCATCATGAATTAACATAATTAACCTTAAGGAGGAATGAATATGGCCCTGCCAAAAAGGAAAATCTCAAAGGCGAGGCGAGACAAGAGACGTACCCATTTTAAGCTATTTTCACCGACCTACACAAGCTGTCCGCAATGTCAGGAGGCGAAACTTCCCCATGCTGTGTGCTTGAGTTGTGGCTATTACAAAGGGCAGAAAATCATCGAAATAAAAGAAAAGATATAGAGAGAGCATGAGAATCGCTGTTGACGTCATGGGAGGAGATCGGGGGCCGAAGGTTATTGTGGAGGGAGCAATCCAGGCGGCTCGTGAGTTTGGAGTTCAGCTCGTTCTGGTCGGAGATCAAAGGGTAATTGCTGATGAGCTGTCACAATTCGATCTTTCTGGGCTGGATATCGGCATCAAACATGCCTCAGAAGTAGTTGAAATGAACGAGCCTCCAACTGTGGCTATCCGAAAGAAGCGAGACTCCTCGATCAGGGTCTCCACTGAACTGGTGAAGAGCGGTGAGGCCGAGGCAGTGGTTAGTGCGGGAAATACCGGAGCAGCTATGGCTACGGCCAAAATCCTCCTCGGTGCCCTAAGAGGAGTAGAGCGTCCAGCCATTGCCACTATCCTGCCGACAGCCAAAGATATCGCTCTATTGTTGGATGCTGGAGCGAATGTAGATTGCAAACCTCGCCATCTGCTTCAATTTGCTATCATGGGGTATACTTACTCCAAGGATATTCTCGGAGTCAAGAATCCCAGAGTAGGATTATTAAATATCGGAGAGGAAGAATCTAAGGGAAATGAGTTAACTAAAGAATCCTTTAAAACCCTCAAAGAGGGTGGGCTTAATTTTATCGGTAATGTAGAGGGAAAGGATTTATATTCCGGAAATGTGGATGTGGTCGTCTGTGATGGGTTCACGGGCAATGTGGCTCTGAAAATCAGCGAAAGTGTGGCCGAGATGATCTCCTCCTATTTTAAACAAGAGATTCCAAAGAAGTTCCTTTGGAGACTTGGATATCTGCTGATGAAGCCTTGTTTCCAGGCCTTCAAAAAGAAGGTAGATTATGATGAGTATGGAGGGGCTCCTCTTCTTGGAATCAATGGTGTCTGCATTATTTGTCATGGCAGGTCTGGAGCAAAGGCGATTAAAAATGCCATTAAAGTGGCCATAGGATTTATCCAGCAGAATGTAAACTCTCACATCCAAAATTCTCTGGCCTTCCCCCATAAAGAATTTGACCACAGCGAGAAAGTTGTTGGCGAGAATTAAACCATCCCCAAAAAAATTAATATCCATTGGCATGTGACAAATCATGCAAAGTGAAGCGAGATGAAATCTGCTTATATCGCTGGAACAGGCTCTTTTGTTCCTGAGGAAGTAGTTTCAAATTTTGCCCTGGAAAAGATCGTGGACACCACCGATGAGTGGATTCGCACCCGAACCGGTATTTCAGAGCGACGGGTTGCCCGACAGGGAGAATGCACTTCTGACCTAGCGGCTCGCGCCGCTCAATCAGCTTTAGAAAATGCAGGTCTTGAGGCCAGGGATTTGGACTTGATTATTACGGCTACAGTAACGCCAGATATGTTTTTCCCCTCGACCGGCTGCATGGTTCAAAGGAAAATCGGTGCTGTGCGGGCTGCTGCCTTTGATATTTCAGCCGCCTGCTCTGGATTCATCTATGCGCTCAGCATTGCTGATCAGTTCATTAAAAATGGCCAATATGAAAATATTATGGTCCTTGGGGCTGACACCCTGTCTAAAATAACCGACTGGACAGATCGAAACACTTGTGTCCTTTTTGGAGATGGAGCAGGGGCTGCGCTTCTTAGGGCTACGACAGACAAGGATCGGGGCATATTGTCCACCCACCTTTATTCAGATGGGACCCTGGCTGAGCTGCTTAAGATACCAGCCGGAGGATCCTTTATGCCTGCCTCGGAGGAAACCCTGAAAAAACGGCTACATTATATTACTATGAAAGGGAATGAAACATTCAAAATTGCAGTCAAGGCCTTGACCGATTCTGTTCAGACTGCACTTAGTCACCAGGGGGTAAGCTGTGAGCAGGTTGATCTTTTCATTTTTCACCAGGCTAATGCCAGGATTATTCAGTCGGTGGGAGAGCGGCTGTCTATCCCTGAGTCTAAAATTCCATTAACCATTGGCAAGTATGGAAATACCTCGGCAGCCAGTATTCCCATCACTCTGGATGAGCTAAACAGAGAGGGGAAGATTCAGCGGGGAACCCTGATCTGCATGGCTGCTTTTGGTGGTGGGTTGACCTGGGCTTCAAGCATGGTAAGATGGTAGGATATTTATTAACATATATAATATTTTAATATAATATATATTATTTCTTGAATAAAATATATTAATTCTTGAATAAAAAGAGGGAAGAAATGGATTATTTTCTAACTGAAGAGCAAATCATGATTCGGGACTTAGCTCGCAAGATTGCCCAGGAAAAGATTTTGCCGGTGAGGGCAGAGCTAGACGAGCGGGAAGAATTCCCTTGGCCTATTATCCAGTGTTTGGCCGAAGCAGACCTTTTTGGTGTGTATCTGCCTGAAGAATACGGCGGATGTGGGGGAGGATGCTTTGAGCTTTGCCTGGCCGTGGAGGAACTGAGTCGAGTCTGCGGTGGGGTAGCGGTGTCATATGCAGCTAGTGCCTTGGGGGCCTTTCCGATCCTCTTATTCGGCAATGAGCAGCAGAAAGAAAGGTATCTGCCGGAAATTGCTCAAGGCAAAAAGCTGGCTGCCTTTGCCCTCACTGAAGCCAATGCTGGAAGTGATGCCGGTGGGATTCAGACTACGGCTCGGCTAGAAGGCGACGAATATGTTTTAAATGGAACTAAGCAGTGGATTACTAATGGTGGAGAGGCCCATATTTATACGGTCATAGCTATGACCGACAGATCTAAGGGAAGCAGGGGAGCAAGTGCCTTTATCGTTGAAAAAGGCACCCCGGGTTTTTCCTTCGGCAAAAAGGAAAAAAAGATGGGTATCCGCTCATCGGCAACTCGCGAGCTGGTATTTACCGACTGTCGCATCCCCAAAGAGAATCTCCTGGCCAAGGAGGGCATGGGATTTATGGTCGCCATGAAGACCTTGGACAACTCCCGGCCAGGGATTGGAGCCCAAGCGGTAGGCATTGCTCAGGGAGCCTTGGATGAGGCGCTCGATTATGCCCGGGAGCGTGTCCAATTTGGAAAGCCGATCTCTTCTTTTCAGGCTATCCAGCATATGATGGCTGATATGGCTACCCAGATCGAAGCAGCCCGGGCTTTGACCTATGCTGCTGCCCGCTATATTGACAGCGGGGCCAAGGATGTATCTAAGGTTTCGGCCATGGCCAAGGTGTTTGCTTCCGATGTAGCCATGAATGTTACCACTCAGGCAGTGCAGATCCTCGGAGGCTATGGCTACATGCGAGAGTATCCGGTCGAGAAGATGATGCGGGATGCTAAGATAACTCAGATCTATGAAGGGACAAATCAGATCCAGCGCAATGTCATTGCTCTTTCACTCATTAAGGAAAAGGCTCAAAAGAGATGAAGATCATCGTCTGTATCAAGCAGGTTCCTGAGACAGGGAATGTAAAGATTGATCCGCAAACCCATACCTTGATTCGCAGTGGAGTCCCCAGCATTATCAATCCGCTCGACACCTATGCTATTGAGGAGGCTCTGCGATGGAAGGAGAAGCTGGGAGCATCTACCCTGGTACTGAGCATGGGGCCGCCGCAGGCCGAAGAAGCCCTGCGGGAGGCTGTCTCGATGGGCATAGATCAAGCTCTGCTGCTGACTGACCGCCGGTTTGCCGGTGCCGACACCTATGCCACGGCCTACACCCTTTCTCTGGCTATCCGAAAACTTGCTCCTTATGATCTGATTTTCTGCGGCAAGCAGGCTATTGACGGAGACACAGCTCAGGTTGGCCCAGCTCTGGCCGAACACCTTGGGATTCCTCATATTGCCTATGTGAAAAAAATCGAAGATATTGATCTCCAGAAGGCTACGGTGCGGGCTCATCGCCTTATGGAAGATGGCTATGAAATTTTAGATAGCCGACTGCCTGCACTATTAACCGTAGTGAAAGAAATCAATGAACCTCGATTTCCTTCTCTCAAAGGGAAAATGAGAGCTAAAAAGCTGGAAATCCCTATCTGGGGAGCAGATGATTTGGGCGCAGAGGTAGCGAATTTCGGCTTATCCGGATCACCGACTCAAGTCAAGGAGATCTTTGCTCCGCCAGCCAGGGGAAAGGGAGAAATCCTCACGGGTGAGGCTCCACTTATAGCTCAGACCCTGATTGAGCGACTCAAGGCCCAGAAAATTATTTGACCTAATGCCCAAAAAAATTATTATTTGTCAAGGATAAATTAAGGAACTCTCACAATGGGTAGAATTATCATTTGATAGCTCAGACCCTGATTGAGCGACTCAAGGCCCAGAAAATTATTTGACCTAATGCCCAAAAAAATTATTATTTGTCAAGGATAAATTAAGGAACTCTCACAATGGGTAGAATTATCATTCATCAGGATCGCTGTAGCGGCTGTGGGGAATGTGTTTCAACATGCCCCTTTGGAGCTATTAGTCTAGTCAGTAATCGGGCTCAGGTAAATGAGCAATGCGTACTCTGTCAAGCCTGTCTGAGTGTCTGCCCGACAGAAGCTATTTCTCTTGAAGAAGAGAAAAAAGACCAGCCATCGGTCAACGGCTTCTCTTATGAAGGAGTTTGGGTCTTTGGAGAGCAGCGGCAGGGGATCATCTCAGAAGTGGTCTATGAATTGATGGGTGAAGGAAGGCGGCTGGCGGACAAGCTTGGCACCCATCTTTGGGTCATTGTGTTAGGCTCTGGTCTACAATCAGAAGCCGAGTACCTGCTGCATTATGGAGCTGATCGGGTCTGTCTGGTTGACCATCCAGACCTGGCTGACTTTCATGATGAATCTTATACCAGGGTAGTAAGTTATCTGATCGAGAAATATCGACCAGAAATCGTCTTAAGTGGGGCGACAGCTATAGGGCGCTCATTTATTCCCCGAGTAGCTGTGCGGCTTAAAGCTGGTCTGACCGCAGATTGCACTGCTCTTGATATTGATCTTGATCAGCGGCTACTGTTGCAAACCAGGCCAGCCTTTGGCGGCAATATCATGGCTACGATCATCACTCCTGTGCACCGACCACAGATGGCTACAGTGCGGCCTAAGGTAATGAAGAAAGCCGCCTATTCTCCCCTGCCGAAGGGGAGGGTTCAGATTGAAACCGTGCCTGAGGACCTGATTGTACCGCAAACAAGAATAGTGTCCCTGGTCAAGGATCTGACCGAGCGGGTCAACCTGGCTGATGCTGATATCATTGTGGCTGGAGGAAGAGGGGTTGGGGGGGCGGAAAACTTTAAGCTGCTGTATGATCTGGCTAACGTGCTAGGAGCCGCGGTTGGTGCCTCTCGTGCAGCCGTGGATGCAGGCTGGATTCCCTATTCACACCAAGTCGGGCAGACCGGCAAAACGGTCTGTCCTAAGCTCTACATTGCCTGTGGTATCTCAGGAGCAATTCAGCATCTGGTCGGAATGCAATCCTCTGAAACCATTGTCGCCATCAACAAAGATTCACAGGCGCCGATCTTTTCCGTAGCTGATTATGGGCTAGTGGGAAATCTGTTTGAGATTATACCCTCCTTGACCAAAAAGTTACAAGAGGAGCGGCTTAAATTCTAATGAGGAGAGAGAGCATTGAAGATAGCTTTTCTTTTTCCTGGCCAAGGTTCGCAATTTGTAGGCATGGGTAAAGATATCGTTGACATTTATCCCCAGGCTAAACAGGTGTTTGAAGAGGCCAGGGAGGCCTTGGGCTTTGATCTTGAGCGGCTTTGCTTTGAAGGACCTGAAAAAGAATTAGGATTGACAATAAATACGCAACCTGCTATATTGGCCACTAGTGTGGCCATCTGGCGGGTATTACAGCAGGCAGGGATTCAGCCTGATTTTGTGGCTGGACATAGTCTGGGAGAATACAGTGCCCTGGTAGCCTCACAGGTGCTGTCTTTTGAAGATGCCATCAAGCTGGTAAGGGCAAGGGCCCAATTTATGCAAGAGGCGGTAGCAGAAGGCAGCGGGGCTATGGCCGCTGTTTTGGGCCTGTCAGAAGAAAAGATTGTTAATCTTTTACACTCATTACATATTGAAGATCAGGTTTTCATAGCTAATTTGAATTGTCCAGGGCAGATCGTTATTGCTGGGAAAAAAGAGCCAGTTGAGCAATTTCAGGCTCAGGCACAGGACATCGGGGCTCGATGTATCCTCTTGGATGTCAGTGTGCCATCTCATTGCCCTTTGATGAATTCGGCTGGCAAGCGGTTAGAAGAGCGGCTTTGCTCCGTCCAGATAAATCAACCTCAAATTCCGCTCATAAACAATGTAGATGCAAAGATCCTCACTGAGCAGAGAGAAGTTCTACCTTCCCTGGTTCGGCAGATTTCTACAGTACTCCGATGGGAAGAATCAATGCGTATTTTAATCAAAGAAGGTGTTGAGCTTTTCGTTGAGGTTGGTCCGGGAAAGGTTTTATCCAACCTCCTACGACGAATTGACCGACAGGCAAAGAGCTTGAGTGCAGGAGACCGGGCTGGTTTGCAGCAGGTGCTCAGCCTGCTCTGCTGAGTTTAAAGGATTGCAACCTTGATGAGGGATGGCTTCTATTATTCCTATTCCAGAAAAATGGCAAATCCGCCCTATTTTCAGCTCAACCACCAGGGAGAGGCAGGCTATACTCTTATCGTCTTTTCCTTTTTTATTTTCCTTGCCTTGGCCCTCTTAATCGCAGGGTATCTGAGCCTTCAGACAAATCAAATCGCCCAAATAGAGAGAGAAATCTGCTCGATCAAGGCTTTTTATATCGCCCAGGCTGGTTTGAAGAAAATTGCCAAAGATCCAAGGCTACAGCAAGACCCGAACCTGATGCTAACCGGCTCCTTTGGTAAAAACGACAAGATATATGATGAGACGTATCGAGGGAAATTGGATCGAAGCAGCAAACCTCCTTGTCTGCTGGTTACGGGAATGTGCCAGACTAAAGATAAGCAGATCGTAGCCCAAAGAACCCTGAAGGCGGAGATAGGCTCAACGAGTGGGGGGCTCCCTTTTCCAGCCCCAGCAGTCTACATCGAGGAGGACCCCAGTTTTTCAGCTATTCCTGGTGATATCTATGGGAAGTGCTTGGACGCCGAGAGGGGAAAATACTCTATAGCTATCCAAAGCGGCGGAAAAATCAAAACCGAACTCTTCAATACCATACCGATCAAGTTTCACGATGAATTTTTATCCTTTGTCGAATTAGGATGCAAACAGGGGGAGAAGTGCGAACTTAAGGATCGGTGGTATAATAAAATCGAAACTAAGCAGAGAGAGGAAGGAAACAGGTTTCGAGATTTATTGAATATCCAATTATTAAATCCCCAAAGCCTCGACCCCAATGCTCCCAATTACTGGCTTACCCAGCCGCCGATGATAAAGGACAGCGATCCGGCCTATAATTGCTACTATCATGATACGGCTGACAATATTGAATACCGTGGTCGGGCAGGTGGGGTTAAAGGTAGCGGAATGTTAGCCGAGCTCTTGGTCAAGCGGGAATATGTGCTGCATGAGGGCAGCTACTACTTCACTAAGATCGAGTTACAGCCGAATGCCAAATTAAAAATAAAAGGAAAGGTAAAGATATTTTGTACGAACGAGATGAGACTGGGAAAATCAAGCCAAATTGGGGATCCAAATCAGATCGGAAATTTATCCCTGCGAAGTTATAGCACCGGTAGCTGGAATCCTACCATGTATTTTAACGAGCAGTCCAAATTTTTTGGGATCATTCTAGTCCCTGGATGCGAGATGATATTATATTCTGGTGAAATTTATATTCGAGGGGGCATTGTAGCCTGGCGGATGAGAGACTTCAAGTTACAAGGAACCAGCATGAAGCCCTGGCGGATTGAGTTTGACCCAGCTTTTGAACAAGTGCTCAGTGAATTTGGGGGAGAATCAGGAGCTCCTGTCCTTGCCAACTGGCGAGAACTAAAAGACCATCTGCCTTTACCTTAAGATACTATAGTGCTTCAACTTTGGTTTTTCCAGATATGATTTTTGATTAGCTATTTTGGTGAAAATTTATAGTTTACTTCAATATTGTGTTCAGTTTACTATAAAAAAATATATTCATTACTATGCTTTGGCACTTTTTCTCCAAGGCCTTGATTTTACTGGAATTTGCTATTAGAGGTAACTTTCAAGAATTTCAAGGCGTTAAGAAATTTCTGCAAAAGTATAGTTCATTAAAAATATGTTCATTGACGTGATTATCAATATTCATGCCAATCAAAATCTACTTGAACGAGCATAATGCAAATTATAAGAAAAAATTAAAGGGGTAATATGAACTTAACTGAAAAGGTTGCTTTTATTACTGGAGCAGCCCAGGGGATTGGCAAAGAGACTGCTCTGACCCTGGCTAGATTAGGGGCCAGGATCATAGCCACCGACCTGAACAGAGAATTACTTCTGAAAAATGCCGAGGAATTTCAGCCCCTCGGCTGCGAATATCTCCCTATAGTTATGGATGTTACCAATGAGCAGGAGGTGAATGAGGCTGTAGATCAGGGGGTTGAAAAATTTCAGCGGATTGACATTCTGGTCAACAATGCGGGTATCACTAGGGATTCTCTTATCTTTCGAATGTCAGACGAGGCTTGGGACAGTGTGCTCTCGGTCAACCTCAAGGGGGCCTTTCATTGCATCAAGGCTGTGGCCAGACCCATGCTGAAGCAGAAAAAAGGAACCATCATCAATGTGGCTTCCGTGGTTGGCCTGATGGGCAACCCGGGGCAGGCGAATTATTCGGCTTCAAAGGCAGGGTTGATAGGTTTGACCAAGACGGTGGCTCGAGAGCTGGCTAGTCGGGGAATCACTGTAAACGCTGTGGCTCCTGGGTATATCGATACTGAGATGACCAGGGCATTACCTGAGGCTGCAAGAGAGAAACTACAAGAGGCTATTCCGCTGAAAAGATTGGGGACTGTTCAGGATGTGGCTCAAGTTATTGCTTTTTTGGCCTCTGACGGGGCCAGCTATATTACTGGACAGGTTATTAATGTCAATGGTGGTATGTACATGTAATTGTTTGTGATCACATGTACCTGTAATTACAGGTGATCAAGAGGATCACCACGGTTTCAATCGCGAATTCAATCGCGGACGGAATTTGAACTTAAACGAGGAGGTAAAATGATGGCAACTTCAATTGAAAATCGGGTGAAAGAGATTATTACGGAACAGTTAGGAGTGGATGAAAAAGAGGTTACCCCAGATGCTTCTTTTATTGATGATCTTGGAGCAGACTCTCTGGATACAGTTGAGCTAGTAATGGCTCTGGAAGAAGAGTTTGACATCGAGATTTCTGATGAAGATGCGGAAAAGATTATCACCGTAGGTGATGCCATTAATTATATTAAGGAAAACGTTAAGGAAGATTCTAGTAAGGAGTAGGGGAACCTTGAAAAGACGGGTTGTGATAACCGGACTTGGGGCAGTAACTCCAGTAGGAACAGGAGTTGATAAGTTCTGGAAGGCACTTTGTGAGGGGAAATCAGGAATTGGGCCGATTACCCGTTTCGATGCCCGAAATTATCCGACCAGGATCGCTGGTGAGGTAACCGATTTCAATGCTGAAGACTTCATACCCAAAAAAGAGATCAAAAAGATGGATCCCTTTATCCACTATGCGATTGCTGCCTCGGATATGGTTATGGAAGATGCAGGTATCAAAATTGCCCCTGAGGAATCATCACGGTTTGGAGTCTTAGTCGGAGCAGGTATTGGTGGACTCTCCACCATTGAAAAATATCATGAGCTCGTGTTGGAGTACAACGGGCCTAAAAAGATCACTCCATTTTTTATTCCCATGCTGATTATCAATCTGGCCTCTGGCCAGATTGCTATTCGCCATGGATTAAAGGGGCCAAACTCGGCGGTTGTTACTGCCTGCGCTACTGGAACTCACGCCATTGGGGATGCATTTAAGATAATCCAGCGGGGAGATGCTGATGGTATGATCAGCGGGGGGGCTGAGTCGGTCATCACTCCAATGGGAGTCGGGGGATTCTGCGCCATGAGGGCCCTATCCTGCCGAAATGATGAACCTGAGCGGGCAAGTCGTCCCTTTGATCGGGACCGCGACGGCTTTGTGATAGGAGAAGGTGCGGGGCTTGTTCTGTTAGAGGAAATGAATCATGCCTTAAATCGGGGGGCAAAAATCTATGCCGAGCTTGTCGGCTATGGTATGTCATGTGATGCCTACCATATCTCCGCGCCGGCCCCTGATGGGAGCGGTGCTATTCTCTGCATGCAAAATGCCTTGCGGGATGCGCAGATCGAGCCTTCGCAAGTTCAATACATTAATGCTCATGGAACATCTACCCAGCTCAATGACCAAACCGAAACCGAGGCGATAAAGGGGGTATTTGGTCCTCATGCCTATCGGCTTTTAGTCAGTGCTATAAAATCCATGACCGGACATCTACTGGGAGCCGCCGGCGGAATTGAAGCTGTAGCTACTGCCTTAACTATTAAGCATGGGATCATTCCGCCGACCATCAATTATGAGACTCCAGATCCTGCCTGTGATCTGAATTATGTCCCTAACCAGGCTCAGCGAGCCGAGGTACGGGTTGCTCTTTCGAATTCATTTGGCTTTGGGGGAACCAACGCGACCTTAGTTTTTAAAAAATTCGAGCCGTAGTCTATTAGCCGTAGTCTATTTATTCAGGAGGAAATCAAGATAAGAAAAAAATATAAAATAAAATTTAAAAATAATCTACTATCTATGCTTTTGCACTTTTTCTCCGAATCCTTGATTTTAATGGATTGGCTATTAGAAATAATTTTCAAGGATTTCAAGGCGTTAAGAAATTTCTGCAAAAGTGTAGTACTATATTTTAATCAATTCGTCTATGCCAATCTGTTAAGTTTCAATCAATTCGTCTATGTCGCCTATGGATGAAGAACGGATCAATCGTTTAAAAGAATTACAGCAAAGTATCGGCTGTCAATTTAAAAATCTAGCTATTCTCAATCAAGCCCTCACTCATAAGTCATACGCCAATGAAGCCAAGGATCGGAACCTATTCATCGAAGATAATGAACGGCTCGAATTTCTAGGCGATGCTATCCTCTCCTATGTTATTACCGAATTCATTATGGAAAAATTTCCCGAATACACCGAAGGCATGCTCTCAAGGCTCCGAGCTCACCTTGTCAGCGAAACTATTCTGGCCTCGATAGCCAGCAAAAATAGCCTTGGAAATTACCTCCTTCTGGGGAAAGGTGAAGAGATCAGTGGCGGAAGATTGAAAAAATCGATTCTCGCCGATTGCCTTGAGGCTCTCTTTGCTGGAATCTACCTAGATCAGGGATTAGATGCGGTCAGAGAATTTATTATTAAAAACTTTCACCCCTATATTGAAGAGACCACCCAAAAAAATTTTATTCCAGACTTTAAGAGTATTTTACAGGAATATGTCCAGGGAAAGCTCAACTGTACGCCGATTTATCGAGTAACTAGCCAGAATGGTCTGGATCACGAAAAGATCTTTGAAGTGAAGCTGACCATCGATCAAACGACCTATGGAATCGGAGAGGGTAGAAGCAAAAAAGAGGCTGAGCAGAAAGCCGCCTACCATGCTTTAAAAAAGATGAACATCGATGGATTGGATTTCTGAATCAAACTCGGCTTGAAATCAGATCATAATCGAATATCTATGCTTTTGCACTTTTTCCCAAACCCTTGATTTTAATGGATCTTCTATTAGAGGCAATTTTTAAAGATTTCAAGGCGTTAAGAAATTTCTGCAAAAGTGTAGTATAATCGAATACCCCAAAAAACTAAAAAAGGTGCCAATCTCTTGCGGGATTGGCACCTTTTTCTTTCCGGTACTTTAAACCCTGGTACTTTTACAATGACCACCAAGGCTGTACGTCTAACACAAAAGTAGCTGTGCTCCAGCCGCCGCGAGGATCATAAGCGGTAATCTGCACGTTATATATTCCGGGAAAATAGGTCAGGAAAGAATAGACCACACCATTTCTATATCTTCCGTAGGTAGATTGGCCGCTCAGGCTCTGATCCGCATTGAGCTGCTTGGCGATCCCTTCCGGCGGAAGCTCTGTGACCATGCCGATGTTACATGAATAGTACAGGGGCTCAAGGTCAGGATCATAGAATTCAACCGGTATGGAAAATAGTTGTCCGGCCAAAGCGACCTGTGGACTGTCAATATCCTCTCCCAAAACCGGCGGATGGTTCAGCCATCCGCCAGGATTGGCTACTACCAGCGTATACTCAGCTATGCTAGTGAGCCCCCTAGTATCCCTGGCCACGACTACAATCCGATGAACCCCTTCAAACTGTGGATGGAAGATAATATGGGGCGTAGTAGGCTCAGGAATTAAATCTTCCTGATAGGGGCCATATCCGTAATAGGGCAGCCCATCAATAAAGGCCGTAAAAGTGATATTACCGCTTGCACTGCCGACCCCGGCCTTATCTGATTTTCCAAATATATCTTTCTGATAATCCTGATCATAGCAGCTAAAATATTTCTCATATGGCTGAGAGCTCCCAAGGAGATAGAAATCATCCTCAAGCTGCTCCAGTCTAGGCGGATGATTCACCACCGGATAATTCACTACGCTCATGGGGAAAACCTCTACATCGCTCAAGCCCATCCTGTCAGTTACCCGAACGGTAACGATCAGATCTTCCAAGTATTGAGGAACATAGGTCAGCATGACCAGATTAGATTCAACCTGCGGATCATCAATGCTGCAAGGCATGACGAATTTACCCTTAAAAGGAATTGGCGTAGGATCATCTACAAGTTTCACTCTGGTGATAAGGTTTGGGGTATTGGTCCCATGTGCGCCCCATCCACCAATGGTGGCTGTAAAATATAATTGAGGATTCCCTGTTGGCACCGGCTGTAATAAATCAATGTCATTGGCTTCGATCAAAAGATTGAAAGGAACAAAAAGCTGAGCGAACTGCGGGCCGATTTTTTGGAGTTTAGGCGGATGATTGGCTATTATGTTTCTATTCGTATGAAACCATATATTGTCCATCCGGTATCCATTCCCGAGAATTCTGAGCCATTTTATTCTGGATTGTCCTCCTCCGAATACTTGAGAGCCATCTCTTATACCATTATCGGCCAAGTCGATGTCCTCATCCATATCCCGCATCACCAGATGCCAGGTGCCGTCTTGGTATTGCCGCCCTAGATTAACCACGACATATGCTGGGTTTTGCTCAGTATTTCCTCCTGCTGGAAATCCTCCTTCGGCCAAAACCGGAGGCTCCCCTTGGTAGCCGACAGGACGATAGCCTAGAATTACATGATGGCCACTGGCAGTGATCAACCCTACCTGAAACTCCCATTGATCCCACTCTTCCAGGCCAAGCCTTGAAGCAACGTTAAAGGAGATTACCTTGTGATCAGTGATTGGCTGAGGACCTGATTGGGTCAGGTAGCGAATATCCTCATTCATCACCCAGAAGCGTTCCAGGCGGTTAAATACGGAAGGGTTAGTGGACCAAACTTCCAATACCCTGCTCCCTTCAGCAAAATCCAAAACAGTGCGCATAGCTCCATACCCAATGCCGAAGCCAAAGTAGGGATAGGCATAGCTAGAAGTCTTCCAGCCCCAGTTGAGAGGATCATCCCAATACTCAAAATCCTGCCATCGAATCGTCTGGGTCGGTACTGTCTGAGCGAAGACCTGATGGCAGTACATAAGAGCCGTAATTACCAGAAGCAGTCCAAGTATCTGTTTTCTAACCTTTAATGCTTCTAAAAACTTTCTGCTCATATCCAAAACTCCTTCCCTCTTTTTTTAAACTTCTCTAATTTTATGGTTTCTTTTTTTCTCCATTTTTATATTTATCTGTTTAAAATACTATACTTTTGCAGAAATTTCTTAACGCCTTGAAATTCTTGAAAGTTACCTCTAATAACAAATTCCAGTAAAATCAAGGCCTTGGAGAAAAATTGCCAAAGCATAGTAAAATATTAGATTTATATTATTCTTTTCCTCTGCACCGCTATGGTGTCTTTGATTTTGGTCTTGCCCACAGAATCGCTCTTTTCATATCTGCTATATATCCCCTTGCTCTTTCGACCTTAAAATTATCTCCTGCACAGCCTCCCCAAAGCCAGACGGTAGCTCTCCACTTCCCTTTCCTAGAGTCAAAGTGACTTATGGCCGTGCTATTGACTCTGGCCTCTTGGAGGCTTCCTCCCAAGGTGCGCAACACATCCTGAGCGTAAAGGTTCTTATCGGGCCCATCAGGAACAGAGATAATATTGCGGCCCTCTGCAAGGTTCATCGGGGGTGGTGGAGTGATCGTAAAGGGAGGAATTCGAAGGCTTGGAATATCCTGATCTAAATAAAAAATATAGCCGCGGCCAGACTCAATCGCAAAGTCATTGCCAATAGGAGAAGAGCTATTAGAATCAAAATACATTACACTTCCCTTATTCCCTCCCGTTCCGAGCAAAATGCGCCGACTACTGGGGAAAAGAAACAAAAATTCCCTAGCTGTGTCGCAGGCTTTGAGCGGGGTTCCAGGATAAGCGAATAAATTCAATCCGGCTGAAAAGGGGTATTGGTGGCTCGACAGCCCGATATTTACTTCTTTATCCTCTCCGGCAGTTATATAAACAGGAGTAATGAGAATATTAGGATCATCCATGTGTGATGGATTGATACTTTGCAGAGCCATAGTCAGGCGCTTGATCTCCCATTGGCACCAAGGTTCAGCCTGCCTAAAGGCAGTAACGTTATCGTACATTTCATTGAAGTACCCACCTTTTACGATGTTTGGATCATGATAGGTATAGACGATAAAACCAGAATTTGGCAGCCCGGTAATGGTAAAATAGCCTTGAGAATCGGTAGTGGCCGAGCAGGGTATCTGACCTAAGTGGTTGATATCCATAGCTCGAACAGCAACATTAGCCAAACCTTTTTCCGGCTTTTCATCTGAAAAAACCCGGCCATGAATTTTCCCCGATCCCTGACAGGGTTCATATTTTACTAGAGTGATCGTCCCAATATTTCTGCTTTCGCCTAATTTCAAACCGGCCACTTTCTGCTCAACAACTCCATAGCCTGTTTTATCGAGACGCAAGATCACATCTCCTGAAAGAAGCTGCTGGAAAGAAAACTCTCCTGTAGAGGAATTGACCACTGTAAAGGAAATCTGCTCATGAGAGCGGGTCAGTAGGCTAGCGGAAATATTGGTTAGAGTTCCTCCTTGAACCACTACTCGGCCAGAGATTGTAGTCTTGGCTAGGACAAAGTCGATCTTTTTTGCCTCGCCTGCCCCGAGGGAAACTACCTCGGCATTCTCAGCCGAATAAGCGTTTTGGCCATAAAAAACGCTGAACACATCACTGCTTCCAACTCGGGCAAAAGCCCGGATCTTATACCCTCCCGCCTTGAGAAATTTAAAAGCGTAGCCACCGTAACTTCCAGTGTGGTAAACTGCCAGCTTATCGGGATCAGTAGCAGGCATGCTCATCACCTTGGCTGGAATAACGGCCCTTTCAACTATCTGGCCGTTGACGGGAATAATCTCCATTTGAATACCCTCAATACCCTGCTCCTCAATACCCTGCTCCTCACTGTCAGCTTTGGTGAGATAGGAAATCTGCGGATTAGTAGGATCCATATGGTTAGGATCAAAACCGATAACCAAATCCGATTGGCTGTGCCATCCTTCGGTAACTACCCGAAAGAGGTGTGAAGTTACTTCTCTAGTATTAGGATCTGTAATAATGCCATAAATCATGCCTGCCTGAGCAAAAGAGCTGAAACGAACAGGATCTGCCTGGGGGTTTTTACAGGTGATGGTTACCTTAGCCTGCTGGGGAAGAAAACGGTAGGTTTGATTTATGGAATAGGTGCAGTAAGGATTTGAAATTTCAAGGTCGTAAAAAAACTGAGCACTGTCTTTCACCCAGATATTATAACTTCCCTCTGGTAGAGGAACTTTAGCGTTCGGCTCTAGGATGTAGTCAGCCAGATCAATAGAATAATGGGTTATATTAGGATCACTAAACATCCAATACCAGGGCGGATTCCCAGGGGGAAAGGTCATGGTAGTTTTCCCCTTATAGTTTACCGTGCCTTCCAGATAAACGACGCAGCCTCGATTATGAGGCAGATCAATGGTCAGGGGGATTTTTCCTCCCCGGCAAAGTTTAAAATCCTTGGTTATCTTTTGATTGGGCGAAATCCCAATTTTATTTCCCTCTCCCCACTGCCCGGTTTCGGAATAAAGCCAATAGTGATCTTCGTAGCACTCGGTTACATACTGATTTTCAGGATCTTGAGCACAAAGGTAAATCTCTTGCCATCCCGTCAGGTTAAGATTCAGGGTATAATATCCATCAGCATTGGTTACCGTCTGCCCAATAGGAGTAATGCCAACAGGATGATAGGCGGTAATCTGGATGCCAGCCAGCCCCTTGACCGCACCCGAGTCTGAATACTCTGTTACCCTGCCGCTGATTACAGCCGGTGGGATACTGGCCGCCATAGCCTGGTGTGCCCAGGCAAGAGAGAAGATTATCAAAAGCAAAGCCATAAGAGAAGGGTACAATTTAAGTGAAAAACAATTATCCTTTCGTAAGTACATGGAATAATGCTCCTATTCCCTGTGGACAGTTTATAACCAGGTGCAGGCAAGATAATATTCTCAAAAGTTTAATGCAACACTTATGCCATACTTTGCCGACCAATGACAATTTTTCAATTCCCGCACCCCTTAACTTCTCATCTTAAACTTCTAATCTTATGTTTCAGTTATGATAGATCATAATTTCTACGCTTCGGGGCATCAACCCTGACCAGACTCTCACCAAGCCCTAAAAGATAGAGTTTGCTGGCCAATTTTATGAAATATTCTGCATAAATATGAAATAATATTCATACTCACGGCTTCTCCCTCTTATCCTAGTGGCCGATTTACCAGCCATAAATTCAATACGGTTTATTATTTTAGTTGGATTGACATTATCGGTATGAAATGATATCCTCATCATGCTGAGATAGATAAGGATTTCTTGCTCTGACCCTTAAGGAGACGAAAGTATGGATTATAGCCTTACTCTTAATTTGCCAAAGACAAAGTTTCCCATGAAAGCTAACCTTGTCCAAAAAGAGTTGGAACTTATTGAATTTTGGGAACAAAATCGTATTTATGAAAAAATGATGAATCGCCGGGCAGATAATGGCTCATTCATCTTACACGATGGTCCTCCGTATGCCAACGGACATATCCATATCGGACATGCTTTCAACAAGATATTGAAAGATATTATTATCCGCTCTAAAAATATGACTGGATTTCAGGCCAGCTATATCCCAGGCTGGGATTGCCACGGCTTGCCGATTGAACATGAGGTTGACAAAAAGCTAGGACCTAAAAAGCAACAGCTCAGTACTTACGAAATCAGAAAACTCTGCCGAGAATATGCCAAGAAATTTGTTGATATCCAAAAAAAAGAATTCCAGCGGCTTGGTGTTTTCGGGGACTGGGATCACCCCTACCTAACCATGGATCCAGAGTATGAATCGGCGATTGTGAGGGAATTCGGACGCCTGGCTGCTAGCGGCGGAGTCTATCGAGGGCTTAAACCCGTCTACTGGTGTTCTTTCTGCCAGACAGCCTTGGCTGAAGCCGAGGTGGAATATGCCGATCACACCTCCCCATCGATCTGGGTAAAATTCCCTGTTCGATCTGGTTTCCGAGAAAAATTCCCTGATCTGGCTAACCAGGCATCCAAATGCTCGGTTCTGATCTGGACTACCACTCCATGGACACTTCCGGCCAATCTGGCCATTGCCGTCAATCCCGACTATGAATATGCGGCCTGCCAAGTTGATGATGAGGTTTGGCTCATGGCCAAAGATCTGGTAGAGAGAACCATGAACGTAGCCAAAATCTCCGAGTACCAGATTCTCAAGACCTTTGCAGGAGGCGCACTTTTAGGGATCATCAGCCAGCATCCTTTCTATGAGCGGGAATCCCCGATTGTACCGGCTGCCTATGTTACTCTTGATCAAGGAACAGGCTGTGTTCACATCGCTCCTGGTCACGGCCAGGAGGACTATGAGGTTGGCCAGCGTCATGGATTTTCCCCTTATGCCCCGGTTAATCAGGAAGGGAAATTCACTTCTGAGGTTCAATATTTTGCCGGATTGCCTATTTTTAAGGCTAATCCTGAAATTATTCGCCTCATGCGTGAGCAGGGAACCCTCGTTTTTGAGGAGACGGTGGTCCACTCCTATCCTCATTGCTGGCGATGCAAAAACCCAGTCATTTTCAGGGCTACAGAGCAGTGGTTTATCTCCATGGAAAAAAATGATCTGCGGGCCAAGGCTCTCGAGCAGATTCGCCAGGTCAGGTGGATTCCCCGATGGGGGGAAAACCGGATCAGCAGCATGGTAAGCGACCGCCCTGACTGGTGCATTTCCCGACAAAGGTCATGGGGAGTGCCGATCGTTGTCTTCTTCTGCTCATCATGCCAATATCCTATTATGGATAGGGAAGTTATTGAGCATGTAGCTGATCTGGTAGCCAAAGAGGGCATTGATATCTGGTTTCAGAGAGAGCCAAAAGAGCTTCTGCCAGATGGGTTTACCTGCCCAAGATGTCAGAGTGCGGAATTCACCAAGGATATGAACATCCTAGATGTCTGGTTTGAGTCAGGGGTAAGTTTTGCCGCTGTCCTTGAAAAAAGGCCCTCTTTGAGATTCCCGGCTGATCTCTACCTTGAGGGAAGCGATCAGCACCGCGGCTGGTTTCAGAGTTCACTCTTGACCTCAGTGGGCACTAGAGGACTGCCTCCCTACCGCTCGGTCCTAACTCATGGATTTGTGGTTGATGGTGAAGGGAAAAAGATGTCAAAATCAGCCGGCAATGTCATCGCTCCGCAGGAAGTAATAGAAAAACTCGGGGCGGATATTTTGCGCCTGTGGGTCTGCTCTGAGGATTACAAAGATGATATCCGCATCTGCGATGATCTTCTGCGGCGGCTTTCGGATGCCTATCGCCGGATCCGAAACACCTGTCGCTATCTACTCAGCAATTTAGAGGATTTCGATCCCCAGACCGACCGAGTTCCTTTTGACCAGATGGAGGAGATGGATCGGTGGATTCTTCACAGATTCCAGGAGCTAATAGCCAGGGTTCGCAAGGCCTATGAAGATTACGAATTTCATATTCTCTTTCACGGGCTTCACAATTTTTGTACCGTTGACCTAAGCTCCTTTTATCTTGATGCCTCCAAAGACCGGATGTACACTCGTGGGAAGTCGTCCCTCGGCAGGAGATCCGGACAGACCGCTATGTATGAAATCATTCTAGGAATGGTAAAGCTGATGGCTCCTGTGCTGTGTTTTACCGCCGAAGAGATCTGGAAATATCTCCCTGGGGCAAAAGATCTGCCAGAGAGTGTTCATCTGGCCTCATTGCCCGATCCCAAGGCTGAGTACCTAGATAGCGACCTGGCCGAGCGGTGGGAAACCCTTTTGCAGGTCCGGGCAGAAGTAGCCAAGGTACTCGAAGCAGCTAGAGCGGCCAAGGTGATCGGCCACTCACTCGATGCCCAGGTGAGCCTTATCCTGACTGATCCTAAGTTGTATGATTTCCTAAAAAAATATAAAGAGCTTCTTCCCACCATCTTTATTACCTCTTCGACAACTCTTGAGCAAACTGAATCCGCACCGTCTGATGCCGAAGGCTACACGCGCAGCGGCCTGTTCGATCAACTCTTTATCAAAGTTACTCACGCTGAGGGAGAAAAGTGTGCCCGGTGCTGGAAATACAGCCCCCTGGTCGGAAAAGCAGCCGAATACCCTGATCTGTGCGCGACCTGTGTCTCGGTGCTGAAAAGCATGCCTGATCAGCCAAGCAATGAGCTCCAGCCAGCGGTAGAGCAGGGAGAGTCAAGCCGGTGAAAGAAGGCTCGTTAAAATCTCCGAAAATTCCCCTACTTATCCTGGCTGCAATTCTAGCCCTAGATTTTGGGACCAAATATCTGGCCAGCTCTTTCCTGCGCCGGATTCATCCCCTGACCATTATCCCAAACTTCTTTCACCTGACGTATGTCGAAAACCAAGGGGCTGCCTTTGGCTTTTTAGCCGAAACCAATGCCCGGTTCAGGACGCCATTTTTTGTCTTCATTTCTCTGGTGGCTATTTTGGTCATCATCATTCTCTATCGCCGAGAGGAGGGAGGAGCGTGGGGTCGCCTAGCTCTGATTTTCATCCTCGGAGGAGCTCTGGGCAATCTGGTCGATCGGCTGCGCTTTGGCTGGGTAATTGATTTTCTGGATTTCCATTGGTATCACTATCATTGGCCTGCCTTCAATATTGCCGACATAGCCATATGTATCGGAGTAGGTATGTTGATGATCAACATGTTTTTCGGCCAAAAAGGGAGAAAACCGCGTGCATCCAATACTTTTTAAATTTGGTCCTATTAGTGTCCACACTTATGGTTTTTTCATTGCCTTGGCCTTTTTCACTGCTATCATCTGGTCCTCACGGGAAGCCAAGCGGCTCGGGGAAAATCCAGAGCGAATAATGGACCTTGGATTTCTAATCATCCTGGCTGCTATTATCGGCTCTCGGATTCTCTTCATTCTGTTAAACCTTCAGGATTATCTTGAACATCCAATAAATATGATTAAGATATGGGAGGGAGGGTTAGTATTTTATGGCGGATTGATCGCCAGCATTCTGGCAGCTTTGTGGTATCTCAAAAAACACCGCCTGCGGATCTGGAAATATGGCGATATTCTCTCCCCGGCCATCGCTCTGGGACAAAGTATCGGCCGAGTGGGCTGCCTGATGGCTGGCTGCTGTTACGGAAAGGAAACTGCTTGTCCTTGGGCTGTGCGCTTTACCGATCCTCAGACCCTGGCTATGCCCAATATTCCCTTGCATCCAACCCAAATTTATGAGTCAATCGCCGCCCTGCTCATATTCGGCCTTTTGCTGAAATTGAGAAAAAGAAAAAGCTTTGATGGACAGATTTTCTGGCTCTATATTGCTCTCTATGCAATAGTGCGATTTATCATCGACTTTTTCCGTGGGGATGAAACTAGGACCTTTTTCCACCACACCTTATCACTCACCCAGGTTCTCGGCATTGCTCTATTTCTAAGTGCCCTCTATATGCTCTGGAGCTTGAAAAAGAAAGGAACTAACAGCAGACAATAAACACTTACAAAAAGACTAAGCACTAGAAAAGAGAGCACCATTATAAAAACTTATAGTGCTTCAAGTTTGGTTTTCCCAGACATGATTTTTGATTTGCTCTTATTTACTACACTTTTGCAGAAATTTCTTATCGCCTTGAAATCCTTGAAAATTATCTCTAATAGCCAATCCATTGAAATCAAGGATTCGGAGAAAAAGTGCAAAAGCATAGTTATTTATTAGCTACCATTTTAGAGACATAACCCTAATAAGAGCTAAGCCCCTTCGAGGATTTATGGTTGTTCTGATATAAGGTTTATGGTGTCTGATATAAGAGCGAGTATATTTACTTAGCGAGAAAACCACTAAATCCCTCCTTCATCTCAATAAATACCAGTAGGCACAGCCGATCGCCCCTACAAACTGGCTGTGAGGTAGCACCACTACTTGCTTAGGCTTGCAGTTTTCTCGAATGATCTGCTGAATAGCTGCATTGCGGGAAACCCCACCAGAGAGGAGGATCACCTGGCCTGAAAACTGATTCAGCATAGGAGCAAGACGGCGAAAAACCGAAAAATTCACTCCAGCACACAAAGATGACAAAGAAGCTCCTTCTACCAGCTTCCCAATCAACTCTGACTCGCCGAAAATAGCGCAGGTTGAGTCAAGCTCAACCGGATTTTCGGCATAGCGCCCCAGCTCTTCCAGACTAACTCCTAACACCCTGGCCATATTTTCCAAATATCGCCCGCTGCTAGCCGCACACTTATCATTCATGACAAAATCAGATACTTTCCCCTGCTCAACCAGAGCTACTTTTGAGTCCTGGCCGCCGATATCAACCAGGATAAAGTCTGATAAGCCGCTCAGATAGCAGGCCCCTAAGGCATGGGCCATGATTTCTGGAATTTGGTAGGAGTTCTCAAAGCAGAGCGAATTTCGGCCATAACCAGTGGTTACTACTGGATAGCCCAAGTTTTTAGCCGGACCGATGCTCTCATCCTCAATTCGCAGCCCTCCTCCTGGCTCAATCTGGCGACAGCGGCGATAGAAGGCTATGGTCTCATAGCTTTCCATCTGCCTGATTTCTCTCCCCTCTCCCATGAGCACAATCTTTACCTCTCGACTGCCAAGGTCCATTCCCCAGACCGCTTTGCTCCTACTCATAGATCACCGCCCGCGCACTTGCTCCTTATATTTTAGCATCCGCACTCCTTTCTTTCTTTTAGCACCTGGAGAAAACTCTCGATCCTGATCCTGGTTCGGGCATCAATCTGGCCTGGATTATCACCCTCCAGGGTGAGAATCGGCAAATGGATAGATTTTCGGACAATAAATCTTTTAGCATCCGCACTCCTTTCTTTCTTTTAGCACCTGGAGGAAGCTCTCGATCCTGATCCTGGTTCGGGCATCAATCTGGCCTGGATTATCACCCTCCAGGGTGAGAATCGGCATATGGATAGATTTTCGGACAATAAGGTCCTCAAGCCTATGAAAGCAAAAGGACTGAACATAGTGAATCAGACCATCAATCCGACGCACCGCTATCTGTTCCTTAATGTCGGCAATCCGGGCAAAGATATCATATGGGTAGGTATATCGCAGATACTGCTCAACCAGGTCCTCTCCCTGACCGCAGCCTGGCATACTGAACTGTCGCTGGACCTCGTTAAAGACTACACGCCCCTCAAGTGACTCGATCAGAGGGTAAAGGTCAGTGAAAATCGGAGGCACACCAATAAACCCAAGCCTGACTTTCTCCTCCATCCGGCTTCTGGTGGAAAGCTCGGCCAGGAATTGATCAACCTTGGCCTCAAATTTTTCTGGATCTGCCTGCATATCACTACAGCTCACCTGGTAGTAATGGTTTTCAAACCCACTCACTACCCCACCACCATCAGCCCAGCTCAGCCGATCAATCTGGTGCACCTTGCGGCGAATAGTATCGAGCCTTTCTTTCATGGCCATCGCTTCTTCCCACGAGCAGCCAAGAGCTTGCCTGAGGCGCTCCATCTGAAGCCTCAAAAGCTCCCTGTCCCGGTCGTAGGGATAGGCAAAGGGGACGATCCTTATACCCTCAAGGCTGAGCATTTCGATCAAGGCCTGGGTGTTGCTACAATCTCCTTGAGTTACAGCTACAATCTGGGAAATTTTCTCCCGCCGGGCAGCCGAGTAAATCCCCTTAATCCAGGCGCAAAGAGTGCGGGGAAACCCCTGTATCTCAGCCTCATGGACAAGGTGCAGCGAATTATTATGACTTATGAAAAGATTGTTCAGATCAAGCGGGACAAAGCCTGCGGCCAGAATAATTTCTAGCGGCACCGTGGTGGTGATGCCAATTTTCGGCCTGTCACTGCCCCCTTCTGCCGCCGTAGCCAGCACTGTGGTTGCCTTATCTTCTGATATATTTGACATATTTTTTATTTGGCATATTTTTCGTCTAATTTCTCCTCATCATGTGGGAACTATGCAGGCAGATGAATTTCTCGCCCAGATAAGGAACTGCTGTCTCCTCATAACGCGGGAAAACTGTCCAGATTGCCGCTGAATCCATCTTTAGCTTTAGCCGTCTCATCATCACGCGGGAAAACTATAATCCGATCGTCTCGCTCACAGCCAGCACTAGCTTATAATACCACATTTTGTTGATTTTCGGCAATCACCGGATTAGAAATGTCTGGATTGCATAAATAAAAGCGCGGGGATAATGAAGGGTGAGTATAAAATTATTATGAGTATAAAATTATTATATTTCAATAAATCTGGGGACTAATCTAAATGGTTCTATCACTAAGTGCACAAGAGGTAGATCAAATTACCCAATCAAATTGTAGGGTAATTACCCAGTAAATTGTAAGGCGGACACACAAGGGGGCCGCGCAAAATTGCGCAATTTTGTTAGCGAAAGAAACATTAAATAGCCAGCCCGAGAGAACCTCTAAATAGCCAGCCTATGATAGAGAAACAACAACTGCACGGAGAAATATACGATAGATAAGAAAAAAAATTCTGCCAAAGCAAAGCCCCACCTTTGATCCTACCCGGCCACAAAAGATAGAATATCGACCGATCAGCCGGTGCAGCAGGCCGCAAATTCCTGATATGGCAGCAATAAAAATCCCGGCCACTCGCCAGGAGGTTTGAGAAAGGTTTATCAATCTGTTTTCTTTTTGAATAGCTACCACCTTACCCAGGATTTGATCAGAACCTACGACCTGATCAAAGCTCCTATTTCCATCTCCCTTGGTGAGAAAAAATGATTCTCCATTTCTTTTCCTGACAAATATTACTCGGTGAGCTACGGCATTAGAACAATGCGGGTAGGTAATCACCACAATGTCGCCAATAAAGATCCGCTTAGGCTCAACTTGGGTAGATACCATGACCTTGGCCCCAGGATAAAGCATGGGAGACATACTATAGCCACAGATCGAAAAATAGAAATTTCGATCCGCTGGTATGAATCCAGCCTTGATAATCTGAATCGCTTCCTCTTGAAGCAGATGAGCCATCTACACCTACCCCTTACACCTACCCCACGCGAAAACTTTACCTGCCCCTTGCAAAAACTTTACTCCCTTACCCTGTTGCTTCTTTCGCTAAGTGCGTAACACAAAGCGCGCCGCGGATCAATTACGCTATCAATTGGAGCTCGCAAGACCTTTTGGCCTGCCCCCAGCTTCGCGCACTTTGTTAGCAAAAAGACCACTGTTTTTGCAAGAGACAGAAAAACAGGGTAAGGGAGCTTTTTTCACCTCTTCATAAACGAGAGCTATTCTCTCTTGAGCTCTTCTCTAATCTCAATTTTACTATACTTTTGCACTTTTTCATCGAACCCTCGATTTTACAACCCTCGATTTTACCAGGTTTGGTATGAAAGATAACTTTCAAGAAATTTCGAGGCATAGAGAGATTCTTGCAAAAGTGTAGAATTTTTTAACTAAAAATTTAAAACATCACCTACATCCAATACCACCAGCAGCAGGGAGATAGGTACCATAAGGGGAAATAGTAGTATCCTGGATATTGGATAGTCGACAGCCAAAGCAGATATTGAGGGCATCCCGAAAATTCAAACTCAAGGGGAAGTTCAGACTCAAGGGATAAGTATTCACTTTGCACCTTGCTCGGAGCGTCTAACTCAGTCGGAGCATCTAACTCGGTTGGAACATCTAAAGAGATAGGGCCATGGAAAGTACTAATACCAGTACTATCAACCTCTTCAAGTTGATAGTAATATCTAGTCGCAGGAGATGCTATATTATCAAGGTAAGAATACTCAGCCGCTAACGACGATCCTCCTTCAGCCCCTATGGGAACAGGATTAATTTTGACATATTCTCCGCCCTCTTCCTGAGCACGCCAGAGATTAAACCCTGCCGTATTGATTTCACTCAAGGTGGTCCAGGTGATAACTACAGCACTTCCCTGCACAGCGGCTGAGAATTGATCCAAGGTGATCAAGGTAGGATATGGCTTATATTCATAGGCTCCCATGTCCCATTCGGCCACACCATCCCCATCTCCATCCTGGGGTCTTATGATATCATCCTTATCATTGCCTGGCGCTCCCACATCGGTACCAGTATCAATACATGGAGAGCCAGCCCGAAGATGAAAATCCCCTGAGCCAGGATCAACAAACAGGGGATCAGCATTGATATTACCCGTACCAAAATAGCCGCCTTTGATATCACAGTAGGTGACCTCACTGTCTTGGGCTACACTGATCTCCATATTTAGATCACTATTATTTCCATAAATAATGCAGTTGGTTACCTTTATAGAATCATTTTTATCATTATTGCAAAAAATTCCACCAGCGTAGATTTTGCCTGGTTGGGTTGAATTTCCCGAAAGCGTACAATTGATAACTTGCGGAGGATACGCCTTTACATTCTGAGAAGCATAGATTCCCCCGCCATTCCAGGAAGCTGTATTTCCGATAATAAGGCAATTAACTATCATTGGCCTGCAGGCTGAAAGGCTAGCAATTCCTCCGCCACACATAGCCTGATTTTCTGCAATAGTACATCGCTCGATCTTTGGTGAAGAATTATTGAAGCAATAGATTCCTCCTCCATACCCATTGGAGGCCGTATTTCCTGTGATCGTGCATTTTGTAATCGTTGGGGAACTGTTCTTGAAACAGTAAATTCCTCCGCCGCCACTTGTAGCCTCGGTTACATTTTGCGTGATAATACAATTGGCAATCCTCGGCGAAGAACTAGTACACATGATTCCCCCGGCACCATTTTGACTGCGGCCCCTGGTCAAGGTAAACCCTTCAAGGGCAGGACCTGTCCCTCCACCATAAAAAGTAACTACTGAACTTACATCTCCTCCATTGATTATAGTCTTCTTAACTACCTGTGGATCATCCGGATTAGTACTTTTGACAGTAATGGCCTTAGCAGGATGGCCAAAATTGATATTTTCCTGATATGTTCCCTCAGCGACAATAATTTCATCTCCAGGACTAGCCGCCTCAATAGCTGCCTGAATAGTAGAATAATCATCAGGTACCTTGATTACTCCTGCAATTGCTCCAGATACATGAAATGAAATTATGGCTGCTACAGCTACCAATCCTAAAACCCGGTTGAAAATAAGTTTCAGAAAACCTTTCATTTCTTTCTTCCTCCTTTGGCCATCGGTTAAGTTTAGCATTTTCATGCTATTTAAGAATATTCCATCGCCATTTCCCCCCCATCAGATTTTTAACCTCCAGTTACGTTTACTTCTAAACTCTTACTTTTCTATCATGCCCTGAATCTCAAAATCATGAATTATACCTTGAATATCCTGCTCAATCGAGATTGCCTCTCTCTCTCTCTCCTCTACGGAAAGAGAATACAGGTCAGCAATAGCAGCCACCATATCGCCAATAGAATGCTGACCATCACAGAGTTGCCAAACCAAGAGAGCGGCTTTATTGAGAATATGCACCTGCCTTGTCTCTGGATTGTACAAAATGGCTTCTCCATCAAGATCTCGAGCCACAATCGACCCCTTACGGCAGGGTGCCTTTCTCTCTACCTCATAACTTCCCTTGTCTTGTCTAATCATTTAGCAGACCCTCTTTTCTATGATCTTTTCTTTCTATGATTGATCATACTATGATTTATCATTATCCTCGCTCTGTTTCCTGCTATCCTCGACCCTGTTTTTCTGGTGCTGCCTTTCCCTCCTTCCCTTTAATTCTTGTTATCATCCTTCACTATTTTTCTGGCGCAGCCCATCTCTTCGTCCCTATCTTTGTTCCTATCTTTCCTTTTAATTTTCTATGCTTTTGCACTTTTTTCCGAACCCTTGATTTTACTGGATTTTCTATTAGAGGTAATTTTTAAAGATTTCAAGGCGTTAAGAAATTTCTGCAAAAGTGTAGTAATTTTTACAGTTAATTTTTACAGGCACCCCCGATCCCCATTTACCAGATCGAATATTAAATCAGCCATCTTCTCAAGCCTGCCCGGAATAATGCGATAGCAATCTACTCCCTTGATGATCTGGCCAAGCTCAAGCAACATTGAAGCCACACCACTATTAGCCTCCCTCAATACAGGGGATCTCCAACCACCCCGAAAGCTTCTAACAAGCTCTCTGATAGCCGTCGATTTTGAAATTCTCTCAAGACAAGGGTTTTGAGAGTAATCAACCGCCGCCTGCCCATCTCGAGCAATATTAACTAATGCTACCCGATATTTTTGGCAAAGCTCTTCTATTGCTGGCAAAAGAAAGTGTCCCCGCCTTCCAATAAGCCTAAAAGTGGGAAAAGGAGTTTCAGCATATAGACTACATTTTTCTACTCCAGGGAGAGCTCGAACCTCATTTATCATTCTCTCTTCAAACTGGTCTATGCTGAAGTAGAAAAATTTTTTATCCTCTGTCGACAAATCCTCTAGCCTACTTCCTTCCTCATCCACAAAGCTTTCTTGTCTAGGAGAAGACCCTGCCGGCTGATAGGACAAACAGAGCAAAAATCTTAACCGGCAGGGTTTGGCTATTTTAGCCTCAGGGATATCCACAAGATTCAGCCAGATCTTTCTTCCGCCCAAATTTTCACCCCCTGAGTTAGTATCAACCTGGTGAAAAAAATCTTTAAATAATTCCACCGCACTCCGACGCAAGCTAAGAGCCCTATGGACGGAAGATATGCACCTGTTCTGACGATTAATGCAAGTCATGTCATCGGTTAAAAAGTGAAATCCCCGCCTGATCAGCTCTAAAGTTAAGGTACTTTTCCCTTGACCTGAGACACCCAGGATCATGATTCCCTGATCCTGCCAAGATAGAGCAGCCGCATGGAAGATAAGATGTGATTGGATGCTGGCAACTATAGAATTGGTAATAATCGAATAAGCATAGCTTGGCAAAAGGTGAGTAACTGGACAGGGATAGATCCTCTCTTTTGTCCAGATGAAAGGCTTTTCCCAAATCTTTGGCTCGTCAATTACATAATATGATGCTCCATCCTGATATGATGATTCTTCCTGTGCTTCCAAGCCCTGATGATCATCATTTTTTTCTTCAAAAGCTCGTAAATAAAAATCAGGATCGGGATACATCTTCTGAAAGTAGATCAATACCTCAGGCCGATTCGTGCCCACAGTAAAAATCGTATCGAGAAATCGGAAGGTATGCTTGAACCGGGCCGTAGTGGCTACTGATGTTGGATCAACGAAGTCAACCACTTATAGCCACCTCACTTTTCTCTCCTGATATGCCAGAAAAGGAGAAAGACTTTTTAGCTGCCAAGCTAAAAATCATTTGCGGATAAAGCTTTTTCCTCACTGCACACAGATCATCAACCGCCTGAAAGGTACCTCTCAAAAGATATACATTCCCAGGACACCCTCCCTGACAAAAATTTTTCCACACACACTCTTGACACTCAGGAATAGTGATTTTGCGAGCAAGAAAAATTTCCCACATTCTCTCCATGAGCGGTGACTCAAGGGCTTGGGGCAAAGACATCTCCTTGATATTACCAATCCTAAATGGCGGCTCCATAAGCAGCGAACAGGGATATATATCTCCACGGGGATCAATAATCAGTATTTGCCCTATCTGACACCATAAGGCCTGATCATGAGGATGCTGAAGCACAAATCCCTGGAAACCAGGACTAATACGCAATTTGGGAAATTCCTCAGCAGCCTGCTGACACATATAGCTGTAAAATTCAGCATACTCTTGACTGGATGGGGCCAACTCATCCCAGGATGAGCTGGCCATACCCATATTCTGCAAGGGAATAAATCGTATCTTAAACACCCCTATCTCACTGGCTAACTTAAGCAGAGCCCGAACATCTTTAAGATTATTTCTGCTAACAGTAACACAAAAGCTCATCCTCTCCTGCATTCCTAACTTAACCAGCAGCTCAACCGCTCTCATGGCCCTGGAAAAAGCACCCTCTCCCCGCATATAATCATGAATACTCTCCCTGGAGCCATCCAGACTAATCTGGATCATTAGCCCCAGATCAGCCAGAAATCGAGCCACTCTTTCAGTAATAAGAGTTGCATTCGTCGCCAAACTGGTTTTAACCCTGCTAGCCGCATAGGCGAGAATCTCAAGACAATCCTCCCGAAGAAGTGGCTCCCCTCCTGTTATACTTAGTGATCCAGCCCCTGCCTCTTCAACCCGGTCAATGATTCTAAATATCTGCTCGGTAGTAAAATTGCTATCTCTCCTTAAGCTATCAGTTATAGCGCAATGCCGACAGTGCAGATTACAATTTTCAGTAATGTACACATCTACCTTTTTCAAAGTAAACTTTCTAACGCAGGGCTCTTCTACTGACTGGGCTGGATTTGCAGCCAGGAAGCCATACTTTAGAAGTTGATCAATAAAAGCCTGGATATCTGAAACCACTCTTTGAAAAGACAGGCCATATCCCTGACTTATAATTTGAGCAATCTGCCCTACACTATGATGGCTATCACAGAGAGAATGAGTTTTATACCCAACCTCATTGATTACCATCCAGGCGGGTTTGTCCTTATGCAATAAAAGATATCGCCCTCCATTGCCATCAGTAATACTGATTGCTCTACTTACTGGCTTAAGATCAAGCACTTACCATATATCCTTATTTAACCACCCGATATGTAACCAGCCGGGGTGGTTTTCCTTGAGGTGATTTTCTCGCTAAGTGGTTCTTCTCGCCAACTGCGAGAGCACGATCCAATTACCCAATCAATTGTATGTAGGCTAATTGCTAATGCATGTAGGCTAATTGCCTAATCAATTGTAGGGACGGACACCAGAGGTCCGCCCAAATTGCGCATTCTGTTAGGGAGAGGGCCACTAAGTGCCCGACCATAAATATCTGTAACTTACTTTAGTAGCCCAAGCATCTCGCCTGTGCTGGACAAACGAGGTCCTTGCCTCTCCTAACCAATAAGATTTTCACTACTGGACACTTTTTTTATCGTCATGCCCGCGAAAGTGATAATCCATGTATAATTGCAGCCACCCTCTTGGATTCCAGCCCACGCGAGAATGACAAGAAATGCCTGCACTTTCAGGCGGATACAAAACCGAAGATAAAATGTGTCCGGCATCAAGTAAGGTTATAGTTTATTATGGTCGGATACCTTTCCCCAATATAAACCTTATCCCACCGCGCAAACCCAGAATGACCTCCAATGCTAAGTGGTTCTTTCGCTAAGTTCGTAACACAATTGGGCAGCGACTCACTTACGCTATCAATTGTAGGGGCGGCCCTTATGGCCACCCAAATTGCGCACTTTGTTAGCGAAAAGACCACTATAAGTAATGTATTTAAAAATTAACATCCCGCAATACTAGTAAAACCACTGCAGGCCTGAATCGCCATACCCTCCATCTCTTCAATCAGCTCCTCCTCAGAGTAGCTAATCATACGCGGTGGTTCATACCCAGATAAAGGTTGATTTTGAATATCACTCTGTTTTCTTTGTTCTTCGGCTTTCATAAATTTGTCCTCCTTTCGCCTTATTCAACTTATTCTTAAAAACGCTACGTGGTAAATCTTGGACCATATTTTATGACTATGTTTTAAATAAGCAATTAATATACCAACTTTAAAAATTTTTTATTTTATTTATGATATTTTAAACTACAGAGATCGTTAATGTTTTTTATTTTTAGATAATTAATACTACTTTATTGCTGATATCTACTTTTAAGCTTTATATAGCTTACTTATATTTATAATTAAATTTTAAATTTAAAATTTAAATATTTTATAAACAAATAACTACTAAATATGAAATATATTGCATAGGCAATGAAATTATTTTCATACACAACTCCCCAAGCTCATCTTCCGCTTTAGTATTACACGAGACATTAGCCTTATATTTACATTGTCCTTATATCTAATCTCTTAAGCATCTAATCTCTCTCTAACCATTCAGTCCCAGCCAATATCTAAATCTAATCATTTAGTCCCGCCCGCGTCCCGCCCGGATCTAGCCCGCGAAAGCGGAAATCTTCGTGCTATCCTCATTGATCCTTGCTTCTGCTAAAAAGGACGCTTCGTTGTAGTATTATAAATACTCCTTTTAAAAAGTTAACTTTACCGGTAAAAAGTTAACCTTACCGGCTTCTTTACCGGCCTTCTTTGCTCCATGGGCCAGGACTCCAATTACGCCGAGCCTTGGCTATCCCAATACCATACCCACAGCCAGGCTCAATCTGATACCTCTCTCCGGCAGTCAGGCTAAAAAAAGAATAGCTTTCCTGCCACTTCCCGCTTCTTTTCCCATAAGTTGCCACATTAAAGACAGAATCTGCCCCAAGTTCACGATGAAGATCGTAAGAGGTATAATCATCCAAGGAAGCAGGAAAACCTAATAGGTTGTAGCCTGCATCCAGGATATAGGAGGAATAAAAGGGAATGATGCAAGAGGAGACAAAGGATAGCGTCCGCTCACTGTCCCCATCAGCATAGAGAACATAGCCCTGGCCGGGAACGATATCAAAATCTATCCCCTTGAGAGCCCCACCCTTCCACACTCCCGTCTGCCACTTTTTATCAATCGAATCATACCCCGAAATTTTCCTGACCCCAATTCCTTGACTACTCAGCTTGACCAGCAAATCCTCTGCTCCTAGGGAGGGAAGTACACGGCCAGGCAAACTAAAAAAATTAATTCCCGGCTTAATTATGATTCGAGCCTCTGCCGAGGCTCCATACTCTCCTTTCAGTCTTGTGGCCGGATCACCAAAGAGAAGGTAATTTTGAGCCATATCACCTGAAATTTGATGCCGTACATAGGTATTTATCCGAGCCAAAGTCGTACATACCCCAAGGATGTTATTCCCCTGCCTAAAGATCTGATTGAGCAATTCTCTAGTTAAATTTTTTTGCTCGGTCGGATAACTAACACTAACTGGAGCCCAGCAGGCCACAGCCCCCTTGTTTTCAGCCCGCAGCAGCTCTTCAGCCAGACAGCAATCCTGTTTGGGATGCGGGAAAAAACCATTTAAACAGGTCAGCAAAATGATAAAACTTGGCCGACCGATATTTTCAAGTCTCTGCACATCGCTCAACTGAAAGAGCGTCGATTCCCATTTATCAACATTGCCATGACCACAGTAGACAGTAATCAGATGCCCATCGGAGAGCTTCCTTCTTATCTGCTCAGCCGCTAAGTCAACGTTCGGATAGCTGGCTGCATAGACCTTTTGGACCTCAAAATTTGCCAGCCCAAAATCACGCGCCAGCTCATCGGTAATGGTTTGAAATTGTGGATCATCCTTGCCAGCCACCAAAAGAGCTCGCTGGTGCCAGGGCTGATTATTCTGCTGCTCATAGGAAATAATTTTTTCAACTATTGACCGAACCTCAGACGGATTCCTAGCCGGCATACGGCCAAGAAACATATCCGGCAAAATATCCTCTCCACTAACGCAGACAAACCAATTGTCATTAGGGGTTTCGCCAATATCAGCAGTAAAATATAGATGAGTGGGAAGATAATCTGCTCTGCCAGTCTTATAATTATCAAGATAATCCATATTGGCATCACCAACCAGTAAAACAAATAGAGGTGCCGGAGGAGCCCAGTTCTGAAAACAATACCTCAAAAAATCCTGAATAGCCTGGGGATCAGCAATCCCATAGGAAAACTCATCATAAATGTCATAAATATCTACTACCCTTACCCGCCACCCCTGAGCCTTTCGATAATCAGCCAGGGGCAAGATACTATCCCAAAAGTCTGGATGAGTTATTATCAAATAGTCCGCGGCATTATCAGTCGATCGCAAATCAACCTCTCTGTCCGACCTAACGAGAGCACCTGACTCAATAGACAGTGGCGACTGCTCAGCCGAAATCCCCAAGACAGCATACCGCTTGCGGCCACTAACCGCGGCCGAAAAACTCACTCCATAGACCGAAGCTGCCTCAGCCTCAATCGAAATATTCCCTATTTTCATAATTCGCTCAGGATCGGTAATGTCAAAGACAGATATTTCCCTATCCGAAAATCCCCGAACATGAAACTCATACCTTCCCTCCCCTTGAATCGGAAACAGCAACTTATGATTTTGAGCTACAAACATCCTTGGATAATCCAACTCAATCCAATTCACCAGCACCGTATCAATTGAGGCTCCAGTATCACCCACGGCTTTGATAGTCAGAGTATTATTTCCCTCCTGCAAAAGGGTGCTTGAAACCTGGATCTGGCCAAGATACTCGCTCTGCCCATCCCAGGAAAAATCGCCTATCACCGACCCGTTCAGGGTAATAATCAGATGGTGATCCGGTTTTGTAGTTGCAATATCCGTCTTCCCCTGGAAAAGAATTCTGACCGTAGCTGTTTTTTCGCCAGAAGAAAGGCTGTAAATAGAAAAGGGAAAATCTGCCGCTGAAGGCGCTGTCATCTGCCTCCAAAACCAGCGATCTTTATCCATGCCGCCAGGCAGCGTCTGCCAATAAATGTTATTTTCTTCCAAGTGAAGATGGTCTATAAAATAATTCACCCCTTCACCTGAATGAGCCCCCCCCTTCTCCTGTTCCCCGATCCTCATCCCCTCTCCTGTCTCCTTTTGCTCCAGCCAATAAATGTTTTTTTTGGTAAATCGGGAATTGATAGCCGTACCCCAAAAAATTATCCTATCCCCTGCACTCAAGTAACCATCCTCAGCCCCAACGATGCTTATTGGTATCTCCCGCCCCTGATGATACAAAGCAAGCTTGCGAGGAACTATCAGGTTAAGATCCCAGCCCGCGGCCTTAAGATCTGCCCCCAAGATCCGATAGAGACCCTCCTGCTCAATAGCAATTTTTAAGGGATGAAGCCCAACGGAGCCAGAAAGCCTCATCCTGCGCCTTGCTTTTGATTCCAAAGAGCTCGATTCCAAAGAGGGAGATGGTGAAAGAGTGAATAGCTCTGGATGTTCCTTGACCAGCGAATAATTGATCAGGACATTTTCCAAAAGCCTCTCAACTTCATGAATATTCTGATTTTCACTCATCTTCCCAGTCGAAAAAGTTGCTGGGAGACCCTTTGATGAACCAAAGGATAAGCCTGCATCCCCTCTGCGGCCATCCTCCTCCCCACCACGCTTCCGCCTAAGGGAAGCCTCCCTAAAAATAACCTTAATCTTCGCCCGACGCCAAAGCCGTACCTTTCGTAAGGCCGGATTATATTGCACCGGAAAGATGGTTAGCCGAGCTACCTTCTGATGCCGAAGATATTGAGCAGGATCTATCCTGAAAGGGTGCTCTGGAATCCATTGATCTTGAGAATAACAAGCCCGATCAAGGGTAAATTCTTCGGCTATAGAAATATTTTCATTCTCAGCCACCACGATCCTCCTTGGAGCAGGATAGATAAGCAGAGAAGAGTCTAAAACCTTAGCCTCCTGTTCCAAAACCACAAGCTCGGCCTCAGCCAGTGGGGGAATAGCTATCAAAAAGCCTAGAAGCGGCAGCCGCGGCTTTCCCTCATCCTGAGTCAGACCTGCCTCAGCCATACTCAAGACCTGATATACAATCCCGCCTTCCTCTCTATTTTCAATTCGAAGCTGCGGAGAGGAAAATTCTACAACCATCCCCCCTGCCCCTGACTCAAGAACCTTGAGCCCGCTTGTAGCCTGCTGAGAATCCTTTAATTTAGGGAAAGCCTCCTCATCTTGAGCCCATAGAAGTCCATCTGCCGCACAGACCTTAAAATCTTTGCTATATACCGCATAAGTATGAAAAAAGAAAAAAAGAGAAAAAACCATTATGTAACATATTATTTTTTTTACATATCTCATGGAGATTTTACACCGATGCATATTTCACTTAAGCTGTATCCGCCATTACCTTAAAAAAATAACTGCTCTAATACAGCAGACAGCCAAACATAATAAGCCCGAAAAAAGTGCTTGTATTCTCATGACGTTATGAGAGCCTCTTTCTCTACATTATTTTGCTCTCCATTATTCTTGAGCCATGACATCTACATGACATCTAATAAAACGACACCGAAACTTAACCCAAAAACTTAACCCAAAAATTTATTCTTTGAATAATTATAATAAATTTTGTGGGGGCACCAAATTCTGGTACCCCCACAAGTCTTCTCTCAAAGCAGCTTTAAAACATGCTGATCTTAACAAGCAGATAAAACTCTTTATGGCCAGAAGGTAGAACCAACACCAGCCAGCGGAACTAGAACTGTCGGCTCATCAGGATCATTGGAGAAGATGGCCATATCATATAAGAACGTGCCTTCAGCCTCTGGGCTAAAACGAAGGGTGATGGTAATCGACGCCCCTGGAGCCAGATTGTAAGGAGGCAGAGCTCCCTCGATAGAGAATGGAGCCTCAAGATCAATATAGTCTATTCTCAGATTGGCATTTCCCTTATTCTGGATAGTCAACTCCTGCTCGTAATAATCACCAACTGCAACTTCTCCAAAGTTAATCAAACCTCCCGCTAGATCAATATCAGATACCAGCATACTCCAGCCGTAAACGGAAATATTGGTTATTCCACCATCACTTCTCACCGTCAGGGTGGCATAGTCTGATCCATCATTCACAGGCGTATATCGAACCATAATCTTGGCATATTCACCAGCAGGAATAGTCAGACCACCATAGGGCAGCTTGGTAACCAACTTATATTCACTACTGCCACTTATAGTAACCGAGCTGACCTTCAAGGGAATGTTTCCCTTGTTATAAAGATACACAGGCTGATCCTTGCTCTTTCCTTTCAATACACAGTAAAAATCAAGATAATCAGGCTCAACACTAAGTTGAGGATAGGAAAATTCCGAGGCCATCAGCTCAAGCGAATAGTTGTTCTTGAGTGCAGGGGTGTTATAACTAAACTGGCTGGCATTTTTGCTATCCCAGCACTGGGCACCTACAGTGGCTGATCGTCCAAAATCATAGCCCGGAGGATCGTAAGCACCAAAGACTACATCCTTGTACCGATATTCAATTTCAGGTCTATCCTCGTGGAAGACCATCTGGAAGGTGATTCCATCAGTGCCAGGGAAAGGATTATAATCCCGATCAAGCAGATTATAGTGATGCAGATCATTCCACTGAATAATAAACTCTCGGTTCGGGAAAATACCCTGGACATCAACATAAACATCCTCACTCGCTAGCCAGGGCCGTGGGCAAAGGTCATCCCAGAATGGAACCATCACATTCCTATAATACATATTCGGAAGCGGCCAGTTATCCCAATCTATCCAGGTATCAACACTCACCCCTCCATTATCAAAAACAAAGATATAAGGGAAGAGCCATCCATAAATAGTCAGGTCAAAGGGAGGTGAAATCATCCGAAAATCCTCATCATCTATATACAGCCTCATGGCTGTCGGTGAGGTGGTGATGTCATTGAAACTATGAGGAATCTCGCCAATCGTATACCGCGGTGGCAGGAGCCAAATACTAACATTGATCGTCTTACTTAAACTGCCGCTCTTGAAGACCAGGGCAAAATCACCTACCCTAGGAGGTATCCATCGGGCCGAGAAGACACCATCTTGAGCTACCTTATCGGGGAAGATACCATCATCCAATAAGTTAATAACGGTATCATTGATGGTGCAGGTTACCGGACCTACCGGATTAGCGCCCAGAATATCATGGACTTCAAGATCAATCGGACTGTAGAGTGCCCCAACCATCCCATCAGCCGGACTCAAAATAGCAAAAAGCCGTGCATCAGCCGGGGAAGTCAATGCTCTCTCAGCATCAATTCTCCGGCCAGTAACCGAAATACCATCCAAGGCGGGAATAGGATCGCCTGTTGACAGGATGAGATTCCTGATCGCTTTCCAGCTTCTGGTCTGATCCTGAGCCTTGAGAAGAGCCGCCAGCCCAGTAACATGAGGCGCAGCCATTGAGGTCCCTGACCAGGTATCATAAGGCCAGGCATCGGTTGACCAACAATAGGGAAGCAGCGGCGAGCAGGTGCTCAGGATATCCACACCCGGGGCCCCGACATCGACTGTCCTCTTCCCATAGTTGCTAAACCAGGCAAGCTCATCATTGCAATCTGTAGCCGCCACCGAAATGATATTCATAAGATCATAGCTTGCCGGATATGTATACAGCGAGTCATTATCTCCACCATCATTGCCTGCCGCGGCTACAAACAAAATGCCCTCGTTCTGGAGCGCTTTGATGGCATCATACAAGGCTCTTGAATAGCCACCTCCACCCCAGGAATTATTGGCGGCAATAATATTGACCCCAGCCCGCTTTTGGGCACAAATATACTGGAGACAGAAAATGGCATCATCCAACCAGCCCCAGCCATCCTTGTTCATAAACTTGGTGGCCATGATCGATACCTTCCAGTTGACCCCACTGATCCCTCGGGCATTATTGCCGCAGGCTCCAATAATTCCAGCCACATGGGTGCCATGTCCCTCATCATCCATCGGATCACCAGCACAAGGGGCCCCCCCAATGTAGTAATCAACCACATTGATTCCATGAATATCATCAACATAGCCGTTGTTATCATCGTCAAGACCATTGCCTGGTATCTCACCCTGATTCACCCACATATTCCCAGCCAGATCGCGATGGTTGTAATCAACACCCGTATCAACCACAGCCACAACCACCGAGCGTGAGCCTGTCTCATGATCCCACGCCCCCGGCCCATTAATGTCTGAACCTGGCGTCCCGCCAGTCTGGCCGAAATTGTAAAGAGCCCACTGATCGGAAAAAGAGGGATCATTAGGCACGGCCAAGGCATAGAGCTTGTAATTGGGCTCCGCATACTCCACATCAGGGTTTGTGGCTAAGGTGCTTAAAGATTGGGTCATTCTGGCATCATCAACCTTGAGAACAAATAGGTCAGGAATAATAACCGAGCGCTGATCGCGGATCGATCTTGCACTATACAGTATTTGGGCTCCTATGCTTTTGGTGATTGTATTGATACGAGTTTGGTTTGCGCTCGGCTTAAACCTAACCAGAATCTCGCCTTCTTTATATTCATGTCCCTGAAAGAACGGCTTCTTTGAATAGGCTAAGCTCGTCATCAGGGAAATCGTTAAGGTAGCTACCAATACGCCTAACAAACCTTGAGCCATGAGTTTTCTCATCTATAAGACCTCCCTATTCTTGAAAAAAATAAAATTATTTATTATAAAATTATCCTTCACCTACCATGCTCAGTGGCCTTAACTCCCCTTAAAGATTCTTAAAACCATTTCTATCACCAGTAAAAAGAGATAGATTCCTCCTCTCTAATCTTGCTCCCAGTTCATGCCCAGCCAAAAGAAAGACTCCTCTTCCAGGGGCCTTCAACTTCTCCACCGCGTCTTCTCCACTGCATAAAGTTTTGATTTTATTTTATGGGCCTCTGTTCAAGCATATATTCATATACTCTTCCTCCTCGATACTTAAATTTCTTTATCCTCAAATCCAATGAGGTCAAAGCTTATGGATAATATTTTCTCTTCGCTCAAGGACGACTATTAAAATATCCAAACAAGCCTTTCCCAAAGTACCGAAACCGGATTATAAAAAATAATTGCTCTTATTTACTTATTTATATGGTATCTGATATATAAGAGCGAAAATAATACAAGACGACAGATACCTTCCCCAGGGCCAGAATCAAACTGTTTGTAGCCTCTTAATAACCAGATCTTTACAGAAGGAAAGTTAAAGCTAACCTTCCTATTAAAAAGAAGCAAATAATATACCAATTTTTACTATTTATCATAGTATATTAAGTTTTTAATTCTTGTAAAAACTGATAATATTATGTATTCTCTACAATTAAATTGATTTTTATATTTTATAGATCGCTATAAATCCATTTCAATAGTTTATAGTCTATCATTGATTATATTAATAAAAATATAATATTTATAAATTTGATATCTTTATGATATGAAATTTTATTCATACAATTAGGAAATAAATTTCATAGAGAACGGAAAGGCGGGAAGTAAAAAAGTTAATAACTAGAAATTTATTAGAGGATAACCCGTGGATTCTCTCTTTTGCGGGATGGAGGAAATGACTGGTATAAGGAACAATATCTCGCTGTAATATTAGGCTGTAATATTTTAGAGAGATGAAGTGCGATCTAGGCGTGAGAGGCGATAATCATGGCCTTTGTTGGCTCCTGAGCATGTTCGGATAATTCAGCATGTTCGGGTAATCAAGGGGTATGCACTATCTTTCACTCTTCATCCGGATCGAATTTCCCCTTAAGCGGCATGGGGATATTTAGCTGTTTCATTCGAAATTTCAGGGTGCTCAGCGGAATGCCGAGAACTTCAGCCCCCTTTTTCCTGTTCCATTTCACTTTATCCATGATCTTCAGGATAAAATTCCGCTCAAAGGCCATACAGGCATTCTTCAGGAGATTTTCGCCCTTATCCTGACTAACGGTATCGAAAGATGAAAGGTAATATTCTAGGGGAATATCTTCAATAGAGATAACTTCTCGTCTGCTGACCGCAACCAGCCTCTCGATGAGGTTTTCCAATTCCCTGATATTTCCCGGCCACGGATAGCGCATCAGCACCTCAAGGGCTGAGGAAGCCAGCCCCTCTATTTTCTTCCCAAACTTTTGGCTATATTTCCTTATGAAAAAATCCACCAGCGCGGGAATATCCTCAGTCCGCTCCCGCAGCGGCGGAAGATGAATAGGGATGACATTCAGCCGAAAGTAGAGGTCTTCACGAAAGGCACCCCGTCTGACTGCCTCCTTCAAATCCCGATTGGTAGCAGCAATAAATCGTATATCCACGCAGATGATCTTACTGCCGCCAATCCGCTCAATCTCTCCTGACTGCAAGGCCCGCAGGAGCTTAGCCTGCAGATCGTAGCGCAGCTCTGCGATCTCATCCAAAAATAGGATACCTTTATGAGCTAGTTCAAATTTACCGATATGCTGCTGGGTCGCACCAGTGAAGGCCCCTTTTTCGTGCCCAAAGAGGGTGCTTTCTACCAAATCCGGCGGGATGGAAGGAAGATTGACCGTAACAAAAGGGATTGATGGATCACCCATCTGTTGATAGATCATCCTAGCAATAAGCTCTTTTCCCGTACCGCTCTCGCCCGTAATCAGAACAGTAGCTGGAATCTTGGCTATAGTTTGAACCAGGGAGTAGATCTCCTTCATCTTCTCGCTCGTGCCAAGGACAAAATCAGTCTGCACGAGTTGTTTCATTTCTGAGCGCAAGTAAAGCAGCTTTCTTTTATCCCGCTGTTTTTCTAGGGCCCTGGCTACTAGGTTCAAAACCGAATCATAATCAAACTCTTTGGTGATGTAATCGTAGGCTCCCAATTTTATGGCCTTAACCGCCGTATCAACCTCCTTGACCACCGTAATTATGATCACTTCGATATCTTCATGCTGATCTTTAATGATCCTGAGAACCTCAAGGCCATCAATCCCAGGCAGCATGATATCGAGGAGAACCAAGTTTACCGCGGTGTTTTTCACTATCTCCAGAGCAGTTTCTCCATCTTCGGCCTTAATCACCTGATAAGTACGCCCCAGGATAGCCTCCAGCGTATCCCGCGTGATTTCATTGTCTTCAACGATGAGAATGGTTGGGCGGTCTTTGTCCCTTTTGGATTCCATACTATATTCCATACTATGCTCGCTATATTCCATACTATGCTCGCTAAAACTATACTCTCTAAGCGGTTCTATCGCCAAGCGGTTTTCTCGCTAAGTGCAAAAGCAAAGCCAATTACTCACTCAATTATAGGGGCCTACCTTCTGTTGTCCGCCCAGTGCGCACTTTTTGTTAGCGAAAGAGCCTCTAAATAAGTTCTATCGCCAAGTGGTTTTCTCGCTAAGTGCAAAAGCAAAGCCAATTACTCACTCAATTGTAGAGACAGACCATGTGCCTGCACAGCTTGCGCACTTTTTGTTGGCGAAAGAGCCTCTTAAGCAAACGACCTGACCAAGGAGATGCGCCTCTGATATTATGCCTTCTGGCTTATTGCCGAGCTAAAAGAGGCAAATAGATCTCAAACCGACTCCCTTGACCAATTCTGCTCTCGAATTCGATCAGCCCGTGATGTTTATCCACTATCTCCTTGACTACGGATAAACCAAGGCCTGTTCCTTCCCCTTCCTTCTTTGTGGTAAAGAACGGCTCGAATATCCTCGGCTTATCCGCTTCAGCTATACCACAGCCATTATCACTTACATAGCCGATGGCATACTTGCCATCAGGGCTTATTTTCGTGCCTACGGCCAATAACCTCTTCCCAGGGCTCGCCTTGAGAGCGTGAGCAGCATTGATCAGGAGATTTAGAAAAACCTGCTCAATCTGATCACGGTCAGCGAAGATAACTGGTGAGTCTGACAGGTACTTTCTTTCAATCTTACAGTTTGTTAACTGTCCCAATCCGTTTTGAACAACCGCCAGTGCCGTCTCAATCACTTCATTGAGAAAGACTTCTGAGGGCTCATGGTGTCTGGGACGGCTCAGGGAGGTGAGGTTTTGAACCAGCTTCTTAATCCTCAGCCCCTCTTTGATAATCAAATCAAGGCTCTCCTGCTCGCCTACATTCTGGCTGGCCATCACCTGGGCCATGCCAATGATGCTAGTTAGGGGATTATTGATTTCATGGCTAACTACTCCAGCCATAACCCCAAGCATAGCCAACTTTTCCGACTGAATCAACTGCTCCTGAAGCCGTCGCTCTCGGCTCACATCCCGCTGATATTTGACCAGCAGCTCCATCTGGCCATCTTCAAAGATAGGAAATATGAACAGCTGATAGGTTAGATCCTGTCCATCGCGGCTAATTTTCCGCTCAACCGAATAAGGGAATTCCCCTGCCCCCAGGGCGTATCGTACAGGACAGTCCGGACAGGGAGCCGAGCTTTTATGAAAGACCGCATAGCATGGCTTGCCGATCACTTTTCCAAACTCACTCTCTCCGCAAACGGCCAAGCTCTTGCGGTTCATAATCACTACATTATAGTCGCGGTCAAGCACTACGATTCCATCATTAATGGTATCCAAGGTTTTCTGAAGGATAGCTTTAGATCTTAGAATAGCTTTGCTGAGATTTCCAATTTCTTCAGGATCGTCCCTGATCACCAAATAGGCTGCTGGCTGGCCGCGATATGATACCGAAGTAGTCAAAAGTTCAGACTTGACTCTCGTATTACCACTCTTTGGCAGGAGAAAAAAGCTCCACCTGCCCTTATCCTTTTCTCCCCTTGAGGCCGCAAGGTGCCTCATAACCCGTGCCCGATCCTCAGGAGCAAGGAACTCTTCCAATTTCCTGCCAACAATCGGCTCATCCACCCGATAGCCCATAAGCTGATAAGCCATAGTATTAAGATAAGCTATCTTCCCTCCCTGGACAATCAGGCAACCCTGAGGGAAAACATTCAGCAAAGACTCATATTCCTGAATCTGCCTCTTCAGGAGCTGATTTTCAACCTTCAACGAGATGTGCTTAAGCTCCTGAACATACTTATTCTTATTATTAATTTTTTTAGTACTAATTTTAGTATTGATTCGCCCCCGACTGCTGCTGCTGATGTACTCCTGGATCACCATCCTTTTGTTCTCCTTAACTCTAATCAAGAGTAAATCTTCATCACAATCTCTCTCGCGCTCTCTCACGGAGTATGTGGTAGAGTATTTACTCCTTGTGCAGCATACCCCGGTTTATCTTGCCCAAGACTCTGGATTGATAAGCAATCGGCAACACAAGGTAGGCATTTTTTTCCAACCTGCTAAAGTCGTCATCATCGAGAATAATTTTATCGCTGGGATCAAAAGAAACTTCTAAAGAATAGCTGATCTGTCCGGTCAATTTTTTTATTTGAAAAAACTTAATCTCATATTGGATATCATTGAGCCAGATAAATCCACTTTTAATAGGTATTTTCTGCATCATACCCTTATCCAAAACTTGCTACCGGACAAATTTTATCTTCCGGTTTTGTATACGCACATTTCTAGGTGCAAGCATTTAATGTCATTCTCGCGTGGGCGTTTGTATATGCCTGAAAGTGCAGGCATTTAATGTCATTCTCGCGTGGGCTGGAATCCAGAGGATCGCTCCAATTATACCTTGATCGCTCTTATATATCAGACACCATAAACCCTATATCAGAACAACCATAAACCCTCAAAGGGGTTTAGCTTTTATTAGGGTTATGTCTCTCAATGGTAGCTAATAAATAATAGCGACCTTGATTATCCCTTTCGCGGGCATGACGATAAAAAAGTGTCCGGTAGTGAAATCCAAAATAATATTGTTGTTGATTATTATCAAATTATTCAGTATACTAAATCTGATATACTATAATGTGAAATACATGGCTGGGTGAAAATAACCAACTGGCTATTCCTCGCTTCTCTCACTACATCCCCTAAAGAGAATGATTATTTATTAGGCAAGGATAAGGCAAATTTTGCGCCAGGATAAATAACAGGATAAATAAAATAAGGCCCTAGGTTTTAACCTTTGTTTTGTCATGGGATTTCAAGGTATCGGAAACCGACAAGCGGCAAAGATCACAATTTCAGGGGAAGGCCAAGGTAGCCAATTTTTTGACCACATGCCGGCTATCAATCAATTTTTCAATAGGCTTAATTAATTGATTGATTAAATATTCTGTCTTGCCAGCTAAGATCTTGTCCCTGAGAGACAATATCTTGGCCGAAAACCATCCTTCTCTTCGATTATTACGTGATGAGGATGGAAAAGGTTAATGGGAAAGCTTCTCAAAAGCAGCCGAAGCGAATCATTTTTTCTCCTGTGAATGACCGATGTAGGGAGATAAAGATGTCAAAAAGGGAGAAAAAGAGCGAGTAATGAAAATAATTTGAGGAGATTTAAGGTGATGCAAGCCAGATTGGTAGCCGATCAAAAGATTGAAGACAAAAATTTTGCTATAATCCTTGCTATTTTTACTATAATCTTTGCTATCCTCATAGCAGCGACAGAGCCGTTTCTCTCCGCTGCCTGGGGAGCAGGAAAGAAACCGATCCAACAAGGCCAAAATTTAAAACTTGTGAATAACTCCCCTGAGGAGACTAAAAAAAGGAGCCGAGAGATGAAACAAGAGAGCACAAAATATGAATTGCCTGCACTACCATACGACTATAATGAGCTAGAGCCGTATTATGATCAGGAAACCTTGCGTCTTCACCACGACAAGCATCATGCCGCTTATGTGAAAGAGCTAAACCTTACGGAAGAAAAACTGGCTGAGGCGAGAAATACAGGAGATTATGCCCTAATCAGGCACTTGGAGCGCACCCTTGCCTTCAACGGATCAGGGCATATCCTCCATAGTATCTTCTGGACCAATATGGCCCCTAACCCCGAAGGTCGCCTGCGCACTCCATCAGGCGCACTGGCTGATCAGATTACCCGTGACTTTGGCAGTTTCGAGGCCTTTAAAAAACAGTTTAGCGCGGCAGCTATAAGTGTTGAAGGCAGTGGCTGGACCATCCTCGGCTGGATGCCAGAATTTGGCAAGCTGCTTGTTTTGGAAGTTGAAAACCATCAGAATCAGACTCTGTGGGGGATAAAGCCGCTTCTGGTAGTGGATGTCTGGGAACATGCCTATTACCTTAGATACCAAAACCGCCGGGCGGAATGGATTGAAAACTGGTGGTATCTGGTCAATTGGGACGATGTGGCTAAGCGGTTTGAGCAGGCTCGGCGATAGGCTTATAAAACTTGCATAGGCCAGGAGAGTATCTCAAACTGCCGCGAGGTTTTAATTTAAAATAAATAAAACAAGCACTTCAACAAAGAGGAGGGATGATGCTCTTTCGTGACCGAACGGATGCCGGACGGCGGCTTGCTCAATACCTTGGACACTACCAGGATAAAAATCCCCTTATCCTGGCTATGCCACGGGGCGGCGTAGTGGTCGGTTTTGAAATCGCCACCAGCCTGAAAGCTTCGCTCGATGTAATCGTGGCTCGCAAAATCGGCGCCCCTGGTATGCCAGAGTATGGCATCGGAGCCGTTGCTCCAGGGGGAGTTCTTATTTTGGATGAGGACTCGATTAGGCTGCTTGAGATTCCGAAGGAAGAAATAGACCTAATCATCGAGCGGGAGAGAGAAGAGATGGAGCGGCGCATCAGGCGCTACCGCCAAGGGCGTCCCATGCCAAAGGTGCAGGGGCAGACCGTGATCCTAGTGGATGATGGCATCGCTACTGGAGTAACAGCCAGGGCAGCGATCAAAGCTATCCAAAAGCAGGAGCCAAAATGGCTCGCTCTGGCTGTCCCAGTATGTGCCCCGGATACGGCCAGACTACTCAAAGCCGAGGTTAATGATTTTATCTGCCTTGCAACCCCTGCTGATTTTCGGGCCATCAGCCTCTGGTATGATAACTTCCAACAGGTCTCGGATGAGGAAGTGGTGAATCTCCTCCATCGCTCCTGGCATGGCAGCAGCCAGGAGCCAAAAGCATGAGTTTTGACGCTTGGTATGGTCATAAACTGCCGGTTATGACAGCGTTTGAAAATCAGGAGCGCACAACCAATGTGGCCACTGACCAAAGAGAGCGAATATCTTTTCGTCTACGGCACCTTGTTAAGAGGCCAAAACCATCCCATGCACTCTATTTTGGCTAATTATGCCAATTTTATTGGTAAAGGAGCTACAAGAGGCCGGCTTTACCGCCTGGAGGAATATCCGGCTGCCGTGCCTTCAACCTCAGCCTCAGATATTCTGTGGGGAGAAGTCTACCGCCTTGGAGATCAGGCGCCTACAGTTCTCAGACTCCTCGATCAATATGAAGGCTGTGGACCTGATGATCCGCAGCCAACAGAATTCTGTCGCCAACAGACCACTATCTCCCTGGAAAACGGGCAAACGATCACGGCTTGGATTTACTGGTATAATCGCCCTACTCATGGGCTAAACACTATCCCTTCAGGGGACTATCAGGAACTATTAACCAATGGTGCTAGTTTGTAACTCAATAAAGTCAATCAGTTAAAAAAATAAGAGCTTTTTAAGGATCGGCCTGGGTCCTAAATTGCCTAAACCCTAAATTGCCTAAAAAGGTAAAACAAACTTCTAAAGCCTCATTTTACTAACACCTTGATTTTATAAGAAAAGTAACTAGCACCATTGGTTATTATAGTGAGTTAGTGAGTGAATTTACTATACTCGCTAAATTACTCTTTTTTACTCGGCCACCCGGGCCAAAGTCATAGAATTTTTCGATGTTGGCTCAGTCAGCCTGATGGTATCATTTCCCTGAAATTCAACCTGAAATTCTTTTCTCAACTTCTCTCCCCTGAAAAATTGAATCCGCCCTCCCTCAACCACCTTGTAGGTGCCAGGGATGCTTTGCTTTTCCTTTTTATCATTAGTAAATTCCATCATACAGGTATGGTCCTGATTTAAGATATAGGTAAGATCTTCAGGAGGATTCTCCTGAGTAGGATCAGCGTGATCAAGTTTCCATTTCCCTACCAGCTTCTGTTCCATTTCTGTATCTGCCGAGGAAGAGGCTGATTGTTTGGAATTCGTGCACGAGCAAAGAATAATAGTCAAAACAAAGCTCAAGGTGAGCAGGATAGCGACTTTTTTCATGACTAAACCTCCCATTTTAAGGGGAAAACCCTTTTGACTAAGGGGAAAACCCTTTTGAAAAAGGGTTTTCCCCTTAAAAACCCCTTTCCTAAAACTTTTAATAACCTTAACTTCTAATAACCTTAATTTCCCTTACTGTGGCTTAGAATCCAGTCCCTAGCATTGACAAACAACCTCACCCAGGGCGTAACCAAATGCCGACCCCTGTCAGCCAAAGGATAATATCCCCACTGCCAGGGGAAAATAGCCCGCTCAGGATGAGGCATCATGGCCAGATGCCGCCCATCGGCAGAGCAGACAGCCGCAGCCTCAAACTGAGAGCCGTTTGGATTGGCCGGATAGTAAGAGGCTGAGTAGGTAATCGGAATAATGTACTCTTCCCTGCTTCCACCAAAGAAGAACCTTCCCTCGCCATGAGCCACCCAAATGCCAAGACATGTCCCCTCAAGCCCCTGAAGCAGGATGGCCGAAGAAGGAGCAATGTCTACGGTCAAAAATCTGGATTCAAATATCTTCGACTTATTAGGCAAAAGCTTTGGCTGTTTGCTCTCTTCATACTCAGGATAGAGCAGATTTAATTGGGCCATCAATTGGCAACCATTGCAGATGCCAAGGGATAGGGTATCCTGACGCTGATAGAAATTCTGAAGCACAGCGCGAGCTGTCTGGTTATAGCGAAAAATACCAGCCCAGCCCCGGCCAGAGCCAAGAACATCAGAATTAGAAAATCCCCCGCAGAAGACAATGAACTGAATATCAGACAGGGTCTGTCGCCCGCTGGTGATATCAGTGGTGGTTACATCCAGAACCTCAAATCCTGCCAAGTGCAGGGCATAGGCCATTTCCCGATCCCCATTGGTTCCCTTCTCCCTGATAATGGCGGCCCGTGGCGTAAACTGAGGGGAGGAATCCGCAGCAGGTGGCCGGATAAACTCGGCTGGATCAAAGTCAGCCGGAAAGACAAAACTTTTTAGCGGAGTGCCAAAATGACTAAATCCCTCATCAGCTACATCAGGATCCATCTGAAGCCGATCCATCTCATAAGAGGTCTTTTGCCAAACCTTGCGCAGCTCTTCCATGCCGACCCGAAGACTCCCGCTCTGGGTTCTGATGGTCAGATCATCAAAATCAGGTCGGGCAATTGGGTAAAACTCCATCTCTTTGGGCAAATAGCTCAAAATTCTCTCCTGGGCGCCGAGCTGGTATTGAATAATCACCCCCGGCCCCTCGAAAAAGAAGAGATTTTCAGGAAAATTGATCTCAAGACCACAATTTCCAGCAAAGGCCATCTCGCACAGAGCAGTGATTATCCCGCCGGCGGAAACATCATGCCCAGCCAGAATCAGCCCCTGGCCAAGAAGAAGCTGAATGGTGTTAAAGCAGGTCCTAAAGAGCCGAGGATGACGAATGTCTGGCACCTGCTCAGTGCGCCCCCCCAGTTGATTATACACCTGAGCCAGGCTGCTTGTGCCAAGACAGGCCAAAGGCTCTTCAGGCAATTTCTGGAAGGGAATATAGGCCAGCCCGGTTTTTTCCACAGGCTTTAGATCAGGAGTAACGATGTGAGCAAGGTCATCACACCATCCGGCTGCGGTAACAATAACCGTGCCTGGCGAGCGAACAACCATCCCTGAGGGGTATTGCTGAGACATGGACAGGGAGTCCTTCCCTGTTGGCACGGCTATCTTAAGCTCCAGACAAAGCTCACCCAGAGCCCGAGCCGCCCGGTAGAGATTGGCTTTTTCTCCTGGCTGATTATAGGGCCACATCCAATTGGCACTCAAGACCACCGAATCAAGCCCCTTGGCCAAAGGAGCCCAGAGAATATTCAGCAGCGCCTCAGCCACAGACATCCGAGCTCCAGCCTCGGGACTGACCAGTCCAATGATTGGATTATCTCCCATCCCCAGCGCGACCCCATGATTTCCCGTATAGTCAAGGGCCTTGACCGCCACATCAGCCAAAGGCAATTGACATGGGCCGACCGTCTGCTGCTGAGCCACAAGACCTCCTACCGAGCGATCCGCTTTATGAGTCAGCCACTCCTTACTAGCCACCTTGGTCAGCCTGAGCACTCGACGAAGGTGCTCCTCCAGCGAGGCTTTGGGAATAGTAACCTGGGGAAAACTCACCTCAACGGTTTCAGCCTGAATTTCGGTTTTAGGGAGATGGCCGAACAAAAACTTCAACTCAAGGTTAACGGGATCAGCCGAGGTTTGGCTCCCATCTGCAGCCATTGCCTGCTTGCTTTCTCGCCGGAAAATCAGCCGTCCGTCCCCAGTGCAGGTTCCGACCACAAAACAGGGACAGCGCTCCCGCTCAGCTATTTTGAGGATGCGCTCAACCGCTTTCTCCGGAACAATCAATCCCATGCGCTCCTGCGATTCATTGCCGATGATCTCAAGGTCAGACAGGGTAGGATCACCCAGGGGCAGCCGGTCCATGAAAATAATGCCGCCACAGCGCTCGAGAAGCTCAGCGAAACAATTGAAATGGCCTCCTGCACCATGATCATGCAAGGAGATGATAGGATTGCTATCAGCATCCTCAGCCAAGGCCCGGATCACCCGATAAACCCGCTGCTGCATCTCGGCGTTAGCTCGCTGGACAGCGTTCAATTCAAGTTTCTTTTCCATCTGGCCCGTATTGACCGAAGAAACCGATCCGCCAGCAATACCGATCCGGTAGTTATCTCCTCCCAACAGAATAATCTTATCCCCTTTCCTAGGCACCTTCTTGTGGGCATGCCGAAGATTAGCATGACCTACCCCGCCAGCCAGCATAATAACCTTGTCGAATCCCCAAAAGAGCTCGCCCATGCGGTGCTCAAAAGTAGATACGGTTCCGGCAATCAGTGGCTGGCCAAACTTGTTGCCATAGTCTGAGGCGCCATTTGAGGCCTGAATTAGGATCGTGGCTGGATCCTGATATAGATAATCACGAGCCGGCAGCGCCTCTTCCCAGGGAAGGCCGCTTATGCGGGCATAGGAGGTAAGATATCCGGCTGTGCCAGCCCCGGGGATAGAGCCAATGCCTCCTCCCATGCGGTCGCGAATCTCGCCCCCTGTCCCTGTGGCCGCACCAGGGAAGGCGCAAACCGTAGTTGGAAAGTTATGGGTTTCAGCCTTCAGACTTAAAGCCGTCTCGATCTGCCGTACCCTAAAGCGGCCCGCCTCATCGGGAGCAAACTGCTCAACGGCCGGCCCTTTGAAAAAGGCCACATTGTCCGAGTAGGCACTGACAATGTTAGCCGGATTCTGGAGCGAGGTCTGACGGATCCAGTCAAAGAGGGACAGTTGCTGCCTCTGGCCGTCCAGAATATATATCCCCTTGAAAATCTTGTGGCGGCAGTGCTCAGAATTGGCCTGAGCAAAACCAAACAGCTCAGCATCGGTCAGATGGCGGCCAATAGAGCGAGCATAAGAGCTCAGGTAGTCAATTTCCCGCTCGGAAAGGGCAAGGCCTGCCTCCTGGCTGTAGGCGGCAATATCTTCGATCTGACGAAGTGCCGCGGGCTGCCGTCGCGGGGCAAAGATCTGATCATCGATTTGCGAATAGAGCTCCTCAAGCATGGGATCAAAATCTGCTGCTTGCTGACCTTCTGAGGACAAAGGCTCAACCAGCCTGAATTCCTCAGCCCTAATAATGCTAGAGATTCCAGTGTTTTTCAAAATCTCCACTGCATTCGTTGACCAGGCAGTAACCATCTCCCGCCGGGGGCCGATAAATAACCCGCTGGGGGCAAAAGATGGCCGAGCCTGAAATAGCCAGCAAATCTTCTCCAAGGTTTGCTGGTCAACCCCAGCAGAAGCAAGACCTTGGCGGACAGCAGGTTCCACCACAGGGGATCTACCCGCCGCCTCCGATCCGCCAAAAGACGATCCGCCAAAAGAGCAGGTTGAGCCACAATCAGCTAAATTCCGCTCAGGTGGCCGAATCTCCAGTACATAATACGTATTCTTGTTCAGATTGGATTGCAAAGTCAGAATCATGAATTTATGCTTCTCCATTTCGTACCATACCGGTACTGCTGTTAACGCTATGGAGCGAGACAGTTATAAGCCATATCACAGTCGCTCTTATTTATTAGCTACCATTAAGAGACATAACCCTAATAAGTGCTAAGCCCCTTCAAGGGCTTATGGTTGTTCTGATATTTTCTACACTTTTGCAGAAATTTCTTAACGTCTTGAAATCCTTGAAAATTATCTCTAATAGCCAATCCATTAAAATCAAGAATAGCCAATCCATTAAAATCAAGGATTCGGAGAAAAAGTGCAAAAGCATAGATATTTTATGGTTGTTCTGATATAGGGTTTATGGTGTCTGATATAAGAGCGATCACAGTTATAAGCCATAATCATTCAGCAGAGCTTATTTATAAAGCTTATTATAGTGAGGCTATTATAATATCGTAGCAGGCTAAAGGCAAGGGGAGTAAAGCTTCTCCGACCAAAGTCGGATCATTTCTACAACATTTTTATAATCGCTATGAGTGAATAGGCTATCTCAAGCTTTATCCACTTCCCCCGATGGGAAAACCATTCGGGGGAAGCTTTTGGGGATAAAGCATGTTAAATTATGTTAAGTAAAGCTTAAGTAAAGCATGTTAACTTGTAAACCTTAACGGCCATCCCACCCCTGGATAGGGTAATAGGCTATCAAGACTTAAATCACCGGAGTGGTTAGCGTTACCTGGAATTTTCCGGTTTCAGCTACCACGCCAGTACCCAAGGTCAGGGTGTAATCGCCGCTTATTTCAGTTGGAGAAATAAGGGTGGCCACTATATCAATGTTAACTAATTTGCCACCTGCAAGGCCATTTGAGCCACTTAAGGTTATCTGCCCATTGAGGTTTTCTCCCGTTACACTCACCAAAGTTGGGAGAACGAGGTTGCCGATCAACTGAACATATCCTGAAAGTGCGGTCGTAACCACAGGATCTACCACCAGATTAAGGGTCATGGTCCCCCAGGCGGTACCGTTGCTCCACAGCCCCTGCCACAATCCTGTCTGCTCAGCTAGCCCATACCGCAAGCCGCCAAGACCATATAGACCACCCAGTAACCCTAGGCCATAGTATCCACCACCATACAGCCCGCCATATAATCCTAGACCATAAAGCCCGCCATAGAGACCCAGGCCATAGAGCCCACCATATAAACCACCATACAGCCCGCCATATCCATAAAGACCATAACCACCATACAGCCCACCGTACAGCCCGCCATACAATCCTAGACCGTAGAGGCCGCCATATAGCCCACCACCATATAGGCCATACAGGCCGCCGCCATATAATCCACCTCCATAACTGCTGGCTAAACCGCCTACGCTATAGCTGCTATAATAGGCCTGTGCTAAAGGCGCTTGAGAGAGTACGCTGAGCGCGCAGAAAAGAAAACCAAAAACAAGCATACACAGCAACTTCGATTTCAAATTCGATTTAGGGATAAGCCTCATCATGTCGATCTCCTTCCATCGCGATTTGAGCCTGTTCGTATAACTACTTATGAAACTTATGAAACCACCCTTCCTAATGAAAACACCCTTCCTAACCCTTTCTGGTTAAAGAGAAAGAATCCGATGAAGACACTTTTTCAATATTGATACCAGGGGGAAAACAAATTTTCGGCTGATTTCGGCGGATAAATGAGCAGGAGGACAAGATGATGAATTATCCATGAAATCTCGATAAGTAAAAGAAATTAAAATTGCCTGCCGGAAAGATACATGGGCATTCTTTAAGGCCGATAAACCCTGTCATAAAAAGATGTTAGTCATAAAAGGTATTAACGCGGGCCGGTATAAATTTTATTTCCAGGGCTTGTTTCCTTATGAAATTAGGTGGGATTTCCAATTAATTTGACATAGTTTATTTTTATCTGCTATTATTTATTTATTACTTATATTCTATAAATCTATTAATAAAAGATTTTTATTTATAATTTTTGCCATTTATAATTTTGCCACTATCAGACCCTAAAATACAAATTATTAAAAAAATGTAAAAAATGAGATGAGGATACGAAGACAATGAAAAGAATGCGAAAACGGATATCAGCTTCTTGGATGGCAACTGTTGCCTTGGCTTTAGCTTTTTCACTCTCTTACCCCCACGTAAGCTACGCGGAGAGGTTTGCGGATATCATCCTCGGTGGCTCACTCAGTATGGATGAAACAATAACCATCTCGGCCGCTCCCCAGGCGAAAGCCACCGCAAGGGTAAATTTTGGCCGCTCCTTTATCATTGGCTACCGACTCGGGGGCTGGAGCGAGAAGCACCGCTGGGCAGGGTTTGCTCTGGATGCCTCCCTGTTTCAACAAAGTATTGATGGTGGAGACATAGAGATTATTCCGCTTTCTGCTCTTCTTATGCTCAGGCTGCCCCTTCTGAAGAGCGATGCCCATCCCGCAGGTGAGCTATGGCCATATATTGGCCTTGGGCCGAGTATCTTCTTTTCAACCATTAACTATAACGTCAGGGATTCAGCCATTCCTGCCCTGCTCCATCAACCTATCTCCGGCACCTATTCTGATCGGGCCGCAGATATTGGTCTTGATCTGCGAGCAGGAATCGCCAAAATGCTTCCCCACTACCCTCCCCTTGCGGTCTTTGGAGAATACCGCTACAGCCAGTTTAAGCCAGATTTTGAAGAGGATGTTCTGGGAACAGAGGTCAAAATAGCCACCAAGCTCACTACCCATCATCTGCTGGTAGGCTTTACCTACCGCTTCTGATCGGTCAATGACAACACAGACGGCCAGTAAACAGAGGAAACACAATAAATAGGGGAAACAAACAAGGGGCAAATAGATCGAGGGAAATAGGGCCAAAAATAGAAATAAACAAGAGGTAAATAAAAACCTAATGGGCAAAAACAGGAGGAAATTGGTTATGAGGCGCTTTTATCTCAAAAGATTAGCTATTTTGTTGTTCAGCAGTTTAATAATTTTTTGTTTCAGCGGCTGTGGCGGCAGCAAAGACTCAAACTTCATCATTACAGACACCGCGGGCGGATCAAGCGCCCCTGGGAGCGCTGGCAACACTGGCAACAACAGTGCCGACAATACTCTCCCCACCCCTCCAACTACAGTCCAGCAAAAACCTTGCTCTATTGAGTTTGTCTCGGCAGAGCCTTCAACCATTGCCCTAAAAGGCACTGGCGGCCCTTCCCGCTCGGAAGTTTCGGTCCTTACCTTCAAGGTAGTAGATGAGAACAGAAACCCGGTGGCTGATCAAATAGTAAATTTTGAGCTGTCCACCAAAGTAGGCGACCTATCGCTGTCTCGGCAGAGCGCGGTTTCAGATTCAGAAGGGCTGGTTCAGGTAGCGGTCAACGCAGGCAATGTCCCTACCCATATCAGGGTCTGGGCAACCCTAGCCGATGACCCTTCCGTGGCCACGGTCTCAGATGAGCTTGGAATCAGCACCGGCCTTCCCGATCAAAACAGTATCGCCCTAAGCGCTGAAGTCTACAACCCCGAAGCCCTGGACTACATTGAAGATGTCTCGATCACATTTTTTGCGGCCGACCACTTCAATAATTTCGTCCCTGATGGTACAGTAGTTTATTTTACCACTGAAGGAGGCTCAATCGATCCTTTCTGTACCATCAAACAGGGAGCCTGTAGCGTAACCTGGCGTAGCAATGGGCCAATACCGAAAGATGGCCGAGTAACTATTCTGGCTCACTGCATCGGTGAAGAAAGCTTTGTCAATAAAAATGCCAGCGGACTCTTCGATCCAGAAGATCAGTTTGATCCGGGCACTGATCTTGCCGAGCCGTACCGAGACGATAATGAAAACGGAACCTACGATCTTGGGGAAGAATTTTGGGACTATAACGGTAACGGAATCTTTGATCAGAAGCCAAACGGTATATACAATGGGTCGTTGTGCTCTAAGGAGGCAAAAGATTTGGGCTTGTGTTCTGAGGAGCTGGTCTATACTCAGGCTTCGATCGTCTTGGTGATGTCAGGCAGTGTTGCTGAAATCAAATTCTGGAAGCCAACAGACGCAGGCCTAATTCTGCTTGATCCTAAGGTTGATTCGGTTGATTTGCGTAACATAAAGCACTACCAAGACCTGGTTATCTCCCTGGCCGATGAGAACAACAATCCTATGCCGGCTAACACCAGGGTGTCAGTAGATACAACCAATGGTGAAATTATCGGTCCTAATTCTTTTATTGTCCTGAGTACCAACCGCCGTGGGCCGAATTATTATTCTGTAAGATTAGAGCCCACTGCCGGTGACGGCGGATGGGGTATGTTGACTGTTGAGGTAACTACTCCTCATGGGATACCCACTTTCGGCTGTATCGAGGTGGTAGATGAAAATTAATAGGCCCTTTCGCTAACAAAAGCTCACAATTTGGGCGCCCACAAGGGGCCGCCCCTGCGATTGATTGGGTAATCGGCTCTGCTCTCGGATTTGGGGAGGAAACAATTAAGTGGTTTGTTCGCTAAGTATGGAATCACTAACTAAAGGCCAATCTTAAGGTTTTGGCCCTAACAGGTTATCGTTAATGGATATTTACTTAGCGAAAGGACCAATTAAGAAAGCCTGGCTGAAAATTTCTAGGTTAAGAAACAAGGGCTTAAGGAACGAAACTTAATCCCTATTCCTTGTCTGCTCTGCTGCCAGGGCGGATCGAGCCTTTTTTAAATTCTCACTGGCCTTTGGATAAAAGCAAGGTCGCAATTCTATAGCCTTCTCAAAGGCCTGAATCGCTTCCCTGCATTTCCCCTTGGCCAGGTAAAGACAGCCGAGATTGTTGTAGGCCGCGGCCTCATCTCTCTCCCCCTGCTTGAAAGCCTCAAGGGCTTCCTGATACCTTTCAAGCTGGCCAAAGACCAAGCCAAGATTGTTGTAGGTCGTTGGGTTTACCGGTTCTATTTTGGAAGCCTTGATCAAAATTTCTAACGACTTTTCATAATCTCGAGCCAAATAGTAAGACATCCCCAGATTATTCAGCAAAGTGCTTGAATTAGGATTGATAGCTATGGCCTTGGAGTACTCACTAGTTGCAGATTCAAAATCACTCTGCTGATCGTAAATCAACCCTAGCCAAGCATGGGCTCGCCAGGATTGCGGATCAAAGTCGATAGCCTGCCGGAAGTTTTCCTTTGCTTCCTCAAGCTCACCCATAGACATGAGCACGCGTCCTTTTCCCTCATAAGCCAGGGCATTTTGAGGATCGTTTTTCAGAATTTCTTCAAAGGCTTTCAAAGCCTCATCAGTCAATCCTTTCTTTAGGCACAATATCCCCACCTTATAGTGGATATTAGCTTGATGCGGATTCTGGCGAAGAGCCCGATCGTATTGCCACAGAGCCAGCCCTATTTTCCCCTGCCTGATATACTGATCCCCAAGCCTCTCATGTTCATCTACGGTTTCAACAACAGCAACAGGAGCAAACTGATTGAGTTTGTCTGGGGCAGCAAATCGGCTCTTGTGTCCTGAGGCAGAAAACCAGCTCTTTTTCTCATAGGATTTTTTCTCTTCATCCTCAGCAGCCGCATTATCCTCAGCCGCACTGGTGGAAGCCTTTTGCTTCATCGGCCAACCCTTCTGTTTATTTTCCAGGGTTTTAATCCTTTGCTCTTTCAGCGCTTGTAAAGGTGAGGGCTCGATCTGCCGAAATCTGCTCTTGCGGTTTTCCCAATGAGTACATCCAACGAAAATAGCTAATAACATGGCCAGAAAAAAAAGGTTTACCAAAACCTTAGGGCGTCGTGATGATAGGATTGGGTTAATATCAAATCTGGTATAGCCAAGCTTGTTCACGGAATAAAATTTTCTCCTTACATTCCTTATATTTAAGTTGTTAGATACTACACTTTTGCAGAAATTTCTTATCGCCTTGAAATCCTTGAAAGTTACCTCTAATAGCAAATCCAGTAAAATCAAGGCCTTGGAGAAAAAGTGCAAAAGCATAGTTAGATATAATGTGGTTTAATACCTGACTGGCAGCCTACTGCTGCTTATCTTTTCCCCATGATCGGCAACAGTTCCTTGAATATTTTGATAATTGCCGGCCCCAGAATAACCACCAAAAGAGCAGGGAAAATGAAAAAAATCAGAGGAAACAGAATCTTTACCGGCAACTTTGCCGCTTCCTCTTCTGCTCTTTGCTGCCTCTTGACCCTCATGGCATCAGAGTGGATCCTCAATGCCTGAGCCACGCTGGTCCCGAACCGCTCTGCCTGGATCAATAAGGTTACCAGCCTCTTGATATCTTCCAGGTCGCATCTTGAGGCCAAACTTCGCAAGGCGTCAATCCTTGCCCTTCCAGCTCTCAGTTCCTGATTGAGCATCTGAAACTCATCGCTAATCTCCTTATTGATCAATCTCATCTCTTCAGCCACCCGGCTTATGGCTGCATCCAGTCCCATTCCTGCCTCAACGCAGACCACCAAAAGATCAAGAGCATCAGGAAAGCCTTCGCAGATCTTTTCCTTTCTTCGGTCAGTTTGTATCCTAAGCCAAAGATGGGGAAGATAAAGACCGACTGTAGCCAGTAGAATCAGAACTAATAGCCAGAGCCTGGGCTCCAAAGATATAGGGTGAAAAAGATTAACCAGCAGAAAAAAAGATGGTAGCAGAAGAGCGAAAAACCCCTTGGCCCCGAAGAAGATAATAGTTGCATTCCTGCCCCGATAGCCAGCCTGGATGAGTTTTTTCTGCATACTGGACAACTCACCCTCACTCTTTGGTTTCATGACGTTTCCCAGACTGCTCATGATTCTGACCAGGTATTGTTTCACTGGGGAAATGACAGCTTTTGTCCCCGATACCTTGGACAGATCAGCTATTCGGGGCTGGCTACCATCACGTTTGATCTTCTCTATAATAGTGCGATGCTGCCAGTAATAGCTGAAGCAATAGAAAAGGATGGTGATGACCAATATGACCGTAGCGAAAATAAATAGTGGAAATAAAAAAGCTATGAAATCACCAGACATATTTACACCTTATTTACACCTTGATATTAATCATTTTCTTCATCACCATAATCCCTATCCCCATCATAATCAAAGCACCCATGCACAGCCTCCTGCCGAGATCATTCTCCAGTAAAATTTTGGCATACTCCGGGTTGATGATGGACATGAAAATGAATAGAAAAAAGGGAAGCGCAATTAGGATAATAGCCGAGATTTTCCCCTCTGCCGATAGAGAACGAATATGGCCGCGTAGCTTGAATCGCTCACGGATAAGGCGGCTGATATTTTCCAAGATTTCAGCTAGATTGCCACCACTCTGCCTCTGGATAATAACCGAAATGGCAAAAAATTTGACATCAGAACAACTCACCCGATCAGCCAATCCTCTCAACGCCTCTTGGAAGCCAACCCCCAGATTGAGCTGAGCCAGTATCTTTTCAAACTCACTGCCTATGGGATCGTCAAACTCATGAGCCACCATCTGAAGACCGCTAGTAAAAGCCTGACCTGCTCTCAACGCCCGGGCGATCAAATCAAGAGCATCAGGCAACTGTTCCTCAAACTTGCGAAGCCGGCGATTCTTCTTGAGAGAGAGATAAAAAAAAGGTGCCATGCCTGCTAACACACCTACAGGGAGGGCCACAATCCAGCTTCTGCTCATCCGGGAGAAAACTAAAAATCCAGCCAAGGCTAGGACAAGACTAAGCAGTATAAAAACCCCAAGAGGCTGATCGGTATTAGATTGCATCAGGAGCTGATCTAACCTATGGATGACAGAAGTGCTAACCTGCGACAGTATCCGATTAAGCCAAGGGATATCGCTGCGCTGCTGTCTTCGCCTGATAACTATCGGAGTGGTCTGTGAAGACCCGGCAGAGGTTCCCTTTAGTTCCTTGCGGATTCTCTTCGCCTCTGGGTCCAATATGGTTCTAGCGGCCAGAAAAATCATCATCAAAAAGAGCATGATAGTAATAAAGAGAACGATACCCAAAATGATCATCTGATAATCTTTCCTCAATCTTCTACATTTCGATAAGTATACTCGTTCAAGTTAGGTTTTGATTGGCTTATAGTATGGTAGCTTCTATACCATAAAAGATTCCCATACCATAAAAAGATGGGGGCGCATCTGAGTTTAAATCTCTACTACTTTCGGACAGCCGAACACATCATACAAGAAGGGGATGCCGCGGGCCTTAAACCTATCCACAAATTGCGGTATCACTCCGGACATTCTGAATCTCCCCTTTACCTTACCATTTTTATCTACTCCAGTTTGTTCAAAGGAGAAAATTTCCTGCATAGTGATAATGTTTCCCTCCATGCCGGTAATCTCCTGAAGGCTGGTTACCTTTCTGCTGCCGTCAACTAGTCGGGCCGTTTGAATAATGACATTTAGGGCAGAGCTGATATATCTTCTGACTGCCTCATGGGGAATGGCAATCCCGGACATAGACACCAGAGTCTCTACCCTGATGAGAGCGTCGCGAGGGGAATTGGCATGAATCGTGGTCAATGATCCATCATGTCCGGTGTTCATGGCCTGAAGCATATCTAGCACCTCGGCTCCTCTGACCTCACCGACAATGATGCGCTCAGGCCGCATTCTGAGACTGTTTCTCACTAGATCTCGAGTGGTGATCTCTCCCTTGCCTTCGATATTGGCTGGCCTTGTTTCCAGCCGCACCACATGTTCCTGCTTGAGTTGCAGCTCAGCCGCATCTTCAACGGTTATGATCCTCTCATCCTCAGGGATAAACCGGGACAGCACATTCAAGAGAGTGGTTTTCCCGCTGCCGGTCCCTCCAGAAATCAATACATTCAATCTGGCCTTGACGATCCCTTGCAGCAGCTGGCCAATCTCTGGAATCAAGGTCTTTAAGTTGATCAAATCCTCCAGCTCAAGCGGATCAGCGGCAAACCGTCTGATGGACAGCGAGGGGCCGTCAACGGCAATGGGTGGGATGACCGCATTTACCCTTGAGCCGTCAGGCAGTCTGGCATCAACCATAGGACAAAATTCATCGATCCTGCGGCCAACCCTAGACACTATTCGATCAATAACCTTCCTCAGATGCTCATCGTCGCGGAATCTGACCTCAGTAGGATAAAGTTTTCCGTCTCGCTCCACATATACCTGCCGGTATCCATTCACCAGGATGTCTGAAACCGTAGGATCGTGCATGAAAGGTTCTATCGGCCCAAGTCCGGTAACCTCATCCTGAATTTCCTGATAAAACCGCTCCCTTTCTTCGGCATTCAAAGGCATATTGAACTGATCTTCTGATAGGATCTCTTCGGTCAGCTCCCTTATCTGTCGCCGTAAGCTAGCCTGGTCAAGAGAGTCAATCAGAGTCAGATCCAAAACCTCAATCAACCGATCATGAACCTTAGCCTTCATGTCGAGATATTCGTTTGTCCTTGTAAAAACAGAAGGTTTTTCTTTAACTAAAGCCATGAGTTCTCCTTAAGTCTTCTCAAAATCATTGATGTTCTAAAAGATATCCTCAAAATCCTCAAAAGATCATATTCAGGTTGAAGTGCGAGAAAAAATGGGAACTCCCCCGCTGACTTTGGTCAGCCATTTTGGCAACTTTGAGCTAACAAGCCCAGTTTTTCCCTCTTCTTCCTCCTCCCTGTTGCCTGACAGCAGTGCAGAAAGTTCCTTGAATCGCCGCGAGATCTCAGCCCCAGAATCCAGAGCCAAAAGCGGCTTCCCCTGATTGATGGCGCTGCTGACTAGAGAATAATTATTGGGAATGCTGGCCAGGAATTTTTTCTTGATGCTTTCCTCAGCCTCTTTTATTGATACCAAAGAGTTTTTTTGAACCCGATTGGCTACCAGCTGAACATCCTTCTCCGGTGGGAAACCAAGATCGCGAAAGGCAGACAAAATCCTTTTGACATTAATAAGGCAGGGAAGACTTAAGATAGTAACCACAATGCTCATATCCGATAACCGCGAAGTTTCTCTGGCTATTCTCCCCAGGGACTGTCCGCTGTCGATGATGATAAAATCAAACATAGTGCGCATGAGCGCAAAGAGAGCCTCTAAAGATTCAAAGGTCGCTTCTGATTCCTCAGGCAGCCTGGTCGGAGAGGGCAATACATAGACTCCGCTTGGATGTCTGAAAAGGATATTCATCAGATAGGCAGCATCCAGCCGGGTGATATTTCTAATAGCCTCGGCCCAATCAAACAGATGCTTAATGCCTAAAAAGAGAGCTACATCCCCAAAGGGGAGGCTCAAATCAACCAGGGCGATCGACTGAGAGCCGCCGCCTAATCCGCTCAGGCCAACAGCCAGGTTCACCGCTAATGTCGTTGTCCCTACTCCACCCTTGCCACCCAAAAGATTAATCAGCTTCCCTTTTTTAGGCGTAGCCTTGCCTGACTCGCCTTGAATTTTCCGCTCAATCCACCGCTCTTGAAATCGCCAAAGAGCACTGCGGATCTCTTCCCGGTTAAATGGCTGCGGGAAAAACTCCCTAACCCCAGTCCGCAAGGCTTGAAGTAGGGTCTCAGTGCTTGGATTTTTCGAGGTCAAAAAAACTTCACTGACTATTCCCAAGGACTTAAGATTATTGATTAGCCTAAGCTCTTCCTCTTGATTATCCTCCTCAACCTCCAGGATCAAAAGATCACACGGCTCGCTGCTGCTGTCAGCTCTTTGAACATAAAAACCTTCTACCGAAGAGATGATTTCCTCTAATTCCTTACGGAGAGTCTCGCTTTTGATTTTGCATCTCACCAAAATTTTTTCAGGCATGCTACGATTTTTAACTCCCACCAGTGGTTAAGGTTTCTGGTTATCACAAGGGTATCGGTCTCGACCTTGTGAGTAATTTTTATAATTTTTACGTTTTGTTAACTTTTTACGTTTTTCTAAAATCAGTCCCTCTTTTTTCTAAAATCAATGCCCTCTTTATTTTTAAAGATACGAAAAAGATACCAAGCCATAAAACGAAGCAGTCTCGGGGCGATCTATTTGCTGGCGATCTCTTTGTTACAAATGTTTCACATCTTGGAGGTGAATAAAAGCCTCTCTCTACCCCATCCCATTGAGGGAGGGAAGGGTGGAAAGCATCCGTGATTTATTCACTCGACCAAGTTATTCGCTCGACTAACTATTTATTCACTCGACCAAGCCAGGAAGGCTGCTTTTGGCTCCATAATGAGCAGTTTCTCGCCGCTCTGATTGTTCCTTAATCATATTAGCATTGATCCGGGCAGCCACTTCATATTCAGATCCACCATGATTTACAATTTCAATCACCGAAATGCTGCCAAATCCTACAATTTTCTTCTCTCCCTCTGGATGGTTTTTATCCGGATCATCATCGTCGTAGATTACCGTTCCTATTGTCCAGGTGTTTGGATCACTGTCACAATCCCACTTATTATCATTTTTTACCCTCATATTATCAAAAAGGTCCTTCATTTCACTAAACTGATATCTACCATAAAAATCCCACATGTTAACAAAATTGCAAATATCAATCCCACCTGCTTTGAGCTCTGGGCTGGTAAAATCCCCACTTTTTATATCTTCAAGAATCTGTTTCAGGTTTTCACCACTAGCTTCCTGGCCATAGGTATGCCAGCCGACAAACCAGTTATAATAATCATCGTTGGAGTTTTCAAAAGGAGGATAAAGACGAATCACTTTTCCGGCATAATCAGGAGTATCAAAAAAACGCTCAGATATCCCGATCGGCAAAGAGAGGCTTCCTTCTGGGGCTACACTCTGAGGCAGCAAGGCAGCCGTGGCCCTAGCTACTACGGGAACAGTATCTATTCCCAGGACCTTGGCAAAAAAAGTAGTTACAGAATTTTTGCCCTCTCTTCGAACAATCACCTTGACCGCATCTGGCTGAGTCAGCGTCTCGGTTAGCTTTCTTGCCCCATGGTCCCAGATACCAACAGCCACATCCTCATCAGCAATGATAATGCTTGCTCCTGCTGCCCGATTTTTAGAGGCTACATCCCTAACAGTGGCCAGAATGGCTGACCGATCACAAACATAATTTCGTTGCTCAGCATAGGGTAGCGACTCATAATCCCTCCCTAGCTTCCTGGCTCCGGCCAAAGCTGTGGCATCGGCTATGTTCTGAAGCTCATTCCTGGTGGTCAAAAGGTAGCCGACGTCAATAGTCAGGGCAGCTATACCTGCCAGAACAATAAAGAGCAGAGCTACTATGATAGCCATAACACCCCTTTGGTCCTCTATTCTGAAATAGGAGATCGACAAGCTTTTTAAGCTCTTAAAATTAATCAAATTTTTCAATTTTTTCATAATTTATCCTTTCTTATTTATATTATTTATTAAATTTTATATTAAATTTTATATTTCCCGTCACTCCTGCGCCAGTAGTAATCCCTAAGGCCTTGATATTCCTGTATTCTAAGCTTTTTCGGTAATGACGGAGTGGTTAAAAGTACAAGAGCATAGCTATTTACTCTTACACTTTTGCAAAACTCTCTCCCTGCCTTAAAAGTTCTTGAAAGTTATCTTTATTCATATTTCATCACCGACTGGGCGGTCAGGGTCAGGGATTTGGGAAGCTTAGGAATAAAAGAGTTCATGAGCAGAAAATTATATTGATAACTCACCTCAACGCTCAGGTCATCACCAGGATTTTGACTAAGGTATTTAATTTCGATCTGCGGATCCTTCTTATCCTTACCTGGACTTACCAGATGATTCGATAGATAGTTCTTCACTATATTTTCGATCTCTTCATTACTTACCCTAGGTGATTTAGCTACAATTCCAGCTCGCGCCCCCTCCCGGCAGGCATTGGTGAGGACCTGCTGATTACACAGCGCAAAACCAAATTCAATTGCCCCAGCAATCAGGATAATCAAAATCGGCAGAACGAAAGCAAACTCAACAGCCACACTGCCTCGCTCATTTGCCAATTTCCTTAACTTCCTCATTGATTATCACCTCCCGACTATTTATGATACTCGTTAAGTTAGGTTTTGATTGGCATGAATATTTATCTATCTCCCGGTGGCTATTGCCCGGACATGACAGGGCCTGCGCCACGGGGTTTGGCTCTATTTCCCCGCGACTAGTGCCTGAACGCTTTCGGCTCCTGCTGCACTCTGCCGCTTTTCAAACTCACGGCGATATCCATCCACTATCTTGCTGGCCACCTGCCCATCAAGCCCAAGAGCAGGGCCAGGCCTTTCTCCTGCACGTGGGTTGAGGGTTTGGTTAAATCTAGCCAACATAAAGGAGGTGCCGTAATCTACCTCAAGACGACTAAGCTTGCGACTACCACAGCCTGATGCGGCCAAAAATATCAGCCCGACCATAAGCCCTGCGGCTATAATCGCTAGCCCTCTAAAGGCCCGCTTCCCTGGGATGAGAAGCCGTCTCCTTTTCGTACCCACTCCCATGCTCGTGCAGCTTCCCCTTGCCTTGATCACAAGCGGTTTCCCAATCATAACTTTCTCCATTCTTGTAGCCTGTTGTACTCATCAAGAGAATACTCTCTAAGAGAATACTCTCTTCATGTGGATGTTGGTCCTCTCGCTAAAAAAATTCACCATTTGGGCAGACACTACAAATTGATTGGATAAACGGATCTGCTCTCGTAACTTATACTTAGCGAAAGAACCACTATAAGCTATGGATGTATATGCCCGAAATTTCCATCAAGCCCACTGCTGCTGCCAGCAGACACTACCTCCCCTTCGGCCCGGGGAGGCCAATTAAGCCGCGGCAGGCCTGATAAATGATCGCTCTCTTTCTCCCTTCCTTGCAATTTCCCCTCAAGGTAAAATTCAAAGTCATCCGGCTCAATATACTCATCCGTCGGCAGGGTCTGCCTGCTCAGATCCAGCGGCTTTACCAGATGCGGAGTAACAATAACAATCAGCTCGGTTTCATTCTTTTGGAATGAGCTACTTCGAAAGAGCGTCCCCAGAATCGGAATATCACCCAAGAGAGGAAATTTGCGGACAATCTGCCGGGCGTCATTCTTTAAAAGACCGGCAATGGCAAAGCTCTGCCCATCAGCCAGCTCGATCATGGTCGAAACCCGCCTCGTACTCAAAGAGGGCACAACAAAGCCAGCATAGGTAAGAGAATTCGAAAAATCAAGCTCTGAGGCCTCTGGCGTAACCTCCATATTGATCTTGCCACTGCTTAAAACCACCGGGGTAAATTGCAGCCCAACGCCAAACTTTTTATAATCAATGGTAATTCCCCCTTCTTGCGGAACCGGGATAGGATACTCACCCCCAGCCAGAAAATTAGCCGACTTTCCGCTCAAGGTAATCAGAGTCGGCTCAGCTAGGATTTTTACCACGCCCTGCTCTTTTAGGGCATCAATCAGAAAGGTCCAGGGCACCTCATCAGCATACAGACGAAAGATAGCATTGATACTGGATGAGAGCTCCAGGGCCTTCTCTTTGAAATTTTCAGTGGCCGAAAGCGCTTTGACCGCCGAGATATTATCAAGCGTGCTGATCCAAAATTGCTTTCCACTACTGCCAACTGCATTGAAATTGATCCCAAGCTTCCTGCCCAAAGAGCGCGACATCTCAGCGATCCGAACATCAAGCATAACCTGCTGGCCGCCCCCAACCTCAAGAAAATTATTAATCTTAGCCTTCCCATCACTCCCTTTGGGAGCATACGACTCGGCCACAGCTAACACCTCAGACAGACAAGCCGCACTGGAAACACTCCCAGAAAGGCTTAGGCTGTCATGGGTAGCCATAACCTGAATATTATCTTCCCTGGGAAACATCTCATGGAGCTTCTCTTTCAGCCGACTGATATCAGGAACAACTTCAAGGTCAAAAACCTCATAGATCCTCTCTTCCCCATTCCACAGGGTAAGATTGGTTAGCCCGGCCGCCTTGCCAGTAAGATAAATCTGCCGCGGGGTAAGCACTAAGGCATCAGCTACCGAAGGATCAGCCAGCGATACCCGCTCAACTAACCGTGGGCTGTCAACGATGATCGATTTTCCCACCGTCAAGGTCAACTTCTGGGGAATGGTGGTAGGAATAACCCTCACCCTTTCCGAAGCCTCGGTCCGCTCTACCCCTCCCACGTCTTCACCTCCTCTAGTATTATCAGCCTGCAATTTGCTGCCACCATTTTCTGCCCAGCACCCCCTAGACAAGAAAATAATCTGACTCAAGAACACAATAACTATAAGACCAAAAGCCGCTATGATAAAATCCAAAGCTCCTCTCACCTGTCCGACAGGATGATAGGCTCTCCTCTGCTTCAATGTCCTACTTCCTGCTCTACTCTTAAATTCGATTCTACTCTTAAATTCGATGTTCAAATTCCACCTCGCTACCTTAAAAAGCCCCCCATCTGCCCTATCTTTTGCTCTTGCCGTCTTCTCTTCTTTTACTCTTTCTTTACTCTTTCTTTTTACTATTAGCGCCGTTACTCTCTCTTTTTACCGTCTCTCTCCTCTGCCCCGACTCAAATATCACTTCACTGACCCTTTCTCCCTTGATCAACTCAACCATAATCGGCCTTGGCGGTGGCGGTGGCGGAGAAATCCCTTTTTTCTCATCCTCACGACCACGCTTTGCCCTACCCCGCACCCGCAGCGGTGGCCGACCTTTTCCCCTTGCTCCAGCAGCGGCTACTTCACCCCCACCAGTCAGTGGTGAAGCTGCTATGGCCACAGGCGGCTTCACCGCCCTTGAATTACTGTCCGTATACGAGGCCAAAAGGTCTGGGATAGTTATCCCCTTGGTAGGAATAAGTTCAGTATTCTTACAGTTTCTGAGCGCCAGTTGAATCTTTCCCTCGGTAGCAGCCAAAGCTAGTTTTTCTCCCTCCTCTGGCGTTACCTCAAGGGTAATTACATCCACCGGCACGGCTTTTTCCTCTTTTTTCCCCCCTGGTCCTATTTGCGTCTCGGCAACCATTTCCGTGCCTGTAGCTAGAACCTTAATATTTTGAAGCACGGTCTTGGTTATGGGACCAGACCGAGACTGCTTTTCCGGATCTTTATCTCTCAAGGTTACCAAAACATCTATCCGATGACCAGGGAAGATAAAGCCAGATACACCAATAACCTTGTCAACCCGAACCGCCATAGCCCGCTTTCCTTCACCAATCACCGCAGCCACTCCGCCGCTTGTGGCAGTTACCGGAGCTAGCTTGGACTCCAAAATCGGCTCGCCAGTCTTGACTGGATACAAAACAACTCGCCCAACCAACCGGTTGGGATCAGAAAAGACCCCAGCAGGCAAACTATCTTTAAGAAAAAAGGCCTCCTTGACTAGCTCTTTCTTTAGGACAGTCCCCCAGGCTAAATCATAAGCCGCGACCGTAACCTTCTCCTTCTTGGGAATTTCTCCCCTAGGCTCCAGGGTTCTTCTAGCCATCTTTCCCCAAATGAATAGGGTAACCATCAAAGATATAACCGCTCCCACCCCAAGCAATATGATTGTCCTGCGCTTATCCATTCACCTCTCCTTGTTAATCTCTCCTTGTCGTCGTTAACCTCTCCTTTTCGTCGCCTCTTTCTTCTTATTCGATGGTGAAAACAGCCAAAACCCTCGTCAAAATCACAACCAGCGTCCCAAGGGCAATAGCCAGTCCGTAGTACAACCTTGGCCTCTTCTCCTCTTTGGCCGCCGGCAGATAAACTAGCTGTCCGGTATAGAAGAATGTCTTGGCCATTGCCCCAAAGGCCTTCAGCCTAGCCCAAAATCGACTGCCTATATCCCGCACCTTCCCCTGGAAAACGAGAATAATGGCCGCATATATCCCCCCAACCAGACCAGTAGCCACAAAGGCACCCACTACTCCCTTTGGCCCAAGAAAACTGCCCACTGCGCCCATAAGCTTGACATCACCAGCACCCATTCCCCCCAAAAGGTAAAAGCCAAACAGCAAACCAAGACCTGCTATCGCGCCGGCCAAGCTAAAGAGCCCACCCCTCCATCCACTTAGGCAAATATGGTAAATAATCCCTGCCCCCATAGCTGATAGGGTGAGCCGATTGGGAATCTTGCGGGAGCGAACATCGCTTATGGCCGCCACAGTCAGGATGACAGCCAAAAATAGACTGGAAACTACCTCACCTAACCGTGGATTCATCTGCCTAACCTAGAGATATGGTCGTGGCAAGCGGCTACAATAATCAGCTACCCTGCTGTAATAAAGCTTCACTTCCTGTCCCAAGACAGTGGCTCCGAAACTCATCATCAGAGTAATCAAGCATAGCAGCAAAGCATACTCAGCCCCAAAAACTCCCTCTTCATCCTTCAAAAAATCCTTAAAAAATCTAATTATTCCACCATTCATGATCTTTCCTTTCCTCATTCCTATATTTTTGCTCATTATCTACTTGCTCTTACATTATCTATTTGCTCTCTGCTCCTGCCCGCTTTTCCTTATCCATGCTGAATCCTATCAAAGCTTGCCATTCTTATAATTCCGTCAGTTTCCATCATTATTCTTTTATTTATTCTTGTGAGACGGGGAAGCATTGCCAGCTATGAGACCGGACCAGCGACTTCCTAAATTTCTTCTTGTTGGACGGGGAGGCATTACTTCCTCATCAACCTGATCGGGTAAATAATGCACCCCCCTTATTCCCTTATGATCGAATCAACTAATCGAAATTAGAATTAAGCGCTGGTGCTAAATCCCTTTATCATCGCAGCTATCTTATCAAAATACTCCTTTATGCTAATACCCAATGCCGATGCACCCGCTGCAATCACCAGAGCGATCAAGCCAAGAAGTAATGCATACTCAACAGCCGTAGCCCCATCTTCATCCTTAAAAAATCTCATCATAATATCCATCATAATGTTTCACCTTCCTTAAATAAATTAATAATATAAAGATAATTTGATTAATAAAAATAAGTTAATATAAATTGTTAGCTGATAACACCTGCCAATTAACTCAAAATACCCTAAAGGCCTACAATACTCTTCTCTCTTGACTGACTTATCGTTCTTCGATCATCACCCCCCCCATTTTTACTAGCCAGTCTGATCGCTCATGCCAAGTAATTTCCACCTGTTATACTCTACTAAAAGCTCTGCGAAGGCTCTGAATATTCAGCTTTTGTCAACATCAACCTTTCCATATTCAACCTTCCCATAATCGATATCAACCTCCCCATAAACGATGCGCCATCCGGCCTTGCTGGCCAAAAGTGACTAGGTTGCTAAAAACCCAGCCACCCTGCTGCTGATAAGCCACTGACCAAAACAGCTTACTCGCCTAGGGATTTTGAGCGGATCATCCTGGCGCTGGTTGAATCTTAACCCCATAAACCTATGGATTTTTAATAAAACTATGGCTGTTTATTATAAAAATGTATAATTTAAAACGATAAAAATAAATGTATTTAAAACTTTATAATATTAATATATAAGCAAAAAATATGCCATTAATTTTTTTTTACTTTTATTTATAATATTAAAGATTTATTCTTTTAATAATCAAAAAAATTTTAATTTATTGATAACTATTTTCAGTGCTTTTATGTGAAACATCTTGCAATGACTATGAACCAAAATTCATACTCTCAGGATACTTAATGGCCTTTTCGCTAAGTGCATAATACAAGTGGGCAGCGGATCAATTACGCTATCAATTGTAGGGGCGGCCCTTAGGGCCGCCCAAAATTGCGCACTTTGTTAGCGAAAGAACCACTTAATTATAAGACACTACTAACAGGCAAGAAAAAAAGAGGTAAGGTGAGTTGAAAGTCTTTACAGCTGAATACTTAAGGGGCCATCCCAAAACTCCGGACTGAGCAAGGCAGCATTTTGACCTGGATAGGAGATTTTGGAATGGCCTTTTATTTTTAGGGATAAGCCTTTTATAGGCTAATCTCTATAATAGGCTAAATATATATAGGCTAATCTCTATAGACTAATCTCTTAGACCATCAGTCCTTTACGGCAAGTGTGGTATGATGACACTGTCTTATAAGAAACCTTTAAGAAACCTTTTGCTTATCCGTGTTCGGTAGGTGGCCTGGTCGGTCAAGCTATCCTTTAGCCTGAGAAACCTCGGCTTCCTCAAATGTAGCCATCTCGGTCATGATTCGGACGGCAGCTTCGACCAGATTCATAGCCAAAGCTGCGCCCGTGCCTTCGCCCAGCCGAAGATCAAGATCTAGCAAGGGCTTTTTCCCAAGCACTTCGAGAGCTTTTCTATGCCCCTGCTCCATGCTCCGGTGAGCCGCGATCATATAATCGGCTGCTTGTGGGGAAAGCCGCTGAGCAACCAAGGCCGCGGCCGTGGAAATGAAACCGTCAACCAGAACCGGTTTTCTCACCGAGGCCGCACCAAGGATCAGCCCAGCAATCCCCCCGATCTCAAACCCGCCTACTTTGGCCAAAACATCAAGGGGATCCGTAGGGTCTGGCTGATTCACTTCAAGGGCCTTTTGGACAACAGATACCTTATGACGCCACTGCTGATTGTCAATGCCCGTGCCTCGACCGGTTATCTCTGCAGGCTGAAAGCCGCCCAAAGCAGCAATGATAGCGCTGCTTGGGGTCGTATTGCCGATCCCCATATCGCCGGTGCCAAAAAGATCAACCGCTGGAGCAAGCTCTAGGGCGACCTCTACTCCAGCCTCAAGACACTGAAGGGCCTGCTGGCGGCTCATAGCTGGCCCACAGGCTATATTTCCCGTTCCATAGCCCATACTCTTTGAGATAATCTTCCCCTCTCTAGCCAGCAGGCTCAAATCACTAGCCACTCCAAGATCAACCACAACTACCTGCGCCCCGACCAGCCTGGCCAGCACATTGATCCCTGCTCCCCCTGCAACGAAATTTTTAACCATCTGGCCGGTTACCTCCTGCGGATACTTACTTACCCCTTCTGCTGCGGCCACGCCATGGTCAGCCGCCATAACCACAATGGCTTTTCTGGCTACCGGAGGCTTGAGAGAGCGGCTCATGCCAGCCAAATCCTCAGCCAAATCCATCAGCCGGCCAAGGGCCCAAAAAGGCATAGTTAGCTGCGAAAGACGCTCTCTGGCCTTGGCGCGGGCAAGCTGATCCTGGGGAACAATCTTCTTTAGGGTTGCCTCGAATAAACTCATACGCTTATCTCCTTGAATCTGACAGTTTACTGATAACAGGTTACTGATAATAGTGTTTTTAGGCTTAATAATGTTTTTAGGTTTGCGAGTAGTATTTTAAACTTAAACGCCCCACCTTCAAGTGGCTATATGGCCGCGCTGGCCCGGTGTTTAGGCCCGCGGGTGATATTTAAAATATAGCTCCTTGATCTTGTCCATAGTTACGTGGGTGTAGATCTGGGTGGTAGAGATACTGGCATGGCCCAGCATGGCCTGCACGGAGCGAAGGTCAGCGCCGTTTTCTAAAAGATGGGTAGCAAAGGAGTGTCGCAGGGTATGGGGAGTGATGGTTTGCTGAATTCCGGCCCGCTTTGCGTACTCTTTCAGTATCTTCCAAAAGCCCTGCCGGCTGAGCTTTCGCCCAAAGCAGTTGACAAACAATAGATCTGTTCGCCTATCGCCCAGAAGCTGCCCCCGGGCCGTGGCGCAATATTTGCTTATGCTCTCCCGAGCCGAGGTCCCGATCGGCACCAGTCTCTCCTTTGATCCCTTGCCTTGGCAGATCAAAAATCCACTCTCCAGATTGACATCCTTAACCGTCAGGTTAATCAGCTCCGAAACCCGCAATCCAGTTGCATACAGAAGCTCCAGCATGGCCTTGTCTCTTATGCCCAGCGTCGTTTCATCCGGCTGGGCCAGCAATGCTTCCACCTGCGAGTAGCTTAAGACATTGGGCAGCTTACGCCAGGTTTTGGGAAAGGAGATATTCAGGGTCGGATCCGACTCAAGCCGCCCCTCAAGCATCAGGAATCGGTACAACTGCCTGATACTGACCAGGTGCCGGGCATGAGTTCGGGCTCCAATGCCTCGATTTTTTAATTCAAGCAGATAATCCACAACATCTGCTTTTTTAACCTCTTGCAGGCTGCTGATTTTTCTGGCAGTCAAAAATTGCAGAAAAGATGCTAGATCATGGCCGTAGGAAGCCACCGTATTATCTGAAAGACCTTTTTCAATCAGCAGGTGATTGAGAAAAAGTCTTATCTCAGCCTCTATCTTCTCCATAACTTCTTCTTTTTCGCGACTTTCTTCCTGACTTTCAGGAACGCCGCCTAATTCCCACAAAGGGGTTATAATTCTTTTCTCTGCCCAGGGTTGATTCATCCCCATGTCCGGGCAGAATGGTCAGCCGCTCATTTAGACAGAAAAGCTTATCGCGGATCGAACGAATCAGTTGGCTATAGCTGCCGCCTGGCAGATCTGTCCTTCCGATCCCATCGGCAAAAAGCGTATCACCGGTAAAGAGTATATCGCCAACAAGGAAGCACAAACTCCCTGGCGTGTGGCCAGGGGTGTGCAAAACCGTTAGGCTAAGGCTCCCCAACCGAATAACTTGCCCATCGGTCAAAAGTTGATCAGGGGCTGGAGATGGCTTTGCTCCCGGAAGCATCGAGGCCAGAAGCTCCTGCCTCATAGTCATGAGGGGAACATCGTCAGCATGAGCCAGGAGTTTGGCCCCGGATTTAGTCTTAAGATCCAAATTTCCAGCCACATGGTCTATGTGACCGTGAGTATTTATAATATACTCAAGACAATACCCGCTTGAGTTAATCCGTTGCCAAAGCTCTTCGACTTCGCCTCCTGGGTCTATGGCTGCCATTTTATTCTCCTTCGGACAGCCTAACAGGTAGCAGTTTACGGCAAAAGGGCCTATCACCAATCTCTCGAGAAAAATATCCTGCATATTGAGCCTCCTCGAAAAAAATTTATCGCTCTACAATTAAGGTAACTGGCCCATCATTGTAGATCTGCACTTCCATATGGGCCTGAAAGCGGCCGGTTTGAACCTTCACCTTCTGCCTCTGAATCTCCCGAACAAATTCCTCGTAGAGCTTCTGGGCCATATCGGGCGAAGCCGCGTCCATAAAATTCGGCCTGCGGCCCCGGCGGGTATCTCCAAGGAGGGTAAATTGCGAAACAACCAAAACTTCACCTCCAACCTCAAATAATGACCTATTCATTTTTCCCTGCTCATCTTCGAATATCCGCAGATTGAGAATCTTGTCAACCAGAGGCGGAATGTCATGGGCTGAATCTTGCCGGGAAAATCCAATCAGCACTACCAGCCCCTGGCCAATGCTTCCTACAATCTCTCCTTCGACCGCTACCGAAGCCTTTGAAACTCTCTGCACTACAGCTTTCATATCCTTATCTCATTATCTCAATCTCATTATCTCACCCAAATTACTTATCTCACCAAAACCTTCATCTCTCACCAAAATCTTCATCCCAAAACTCGGCTCTTTCGCCTATATTCTAGAAATTTAGAAATTCAACCCGGCCACTGAGGGAGATTTTACCCTTCTCAAGGCTTAGCAAGAATTTTTTCCAGGCAAGGCCGCTTGAAAATCCTCCGATATATCCGCCCCGACCGATAATTCTGTGGCAAGGGAAGATGATTGGCCAAGGGTTTCGTCCCAGTGCCTGGCCAACAGCCCGGGGGCTGCTTGGTGGCTCTAGCTGGCTGCTTAGCCATCGGTAGGTTCGGGTTTCTCCCCAGGGGATGGTTTGAGCAGCCTTAAGGGTCTTTTGAACAAAGGAAGACACGGCCTGCCAATCGACAGGATAGGTTGAAAAATCAACCGCCTGTCCGCAAAAATAAGCTCTAAGATCATCTCGCAGCCCCTGCTGGTCAATGGGGAATTCACCACTGAAGCGAATTTTAATCCGATAGCGGGCCGAGTCTGAAAACTCAGCAGATGGCCAAGTCGCGAGCAGAACCTCTCTTAGTCCCTGTAAGCTTGAGCTGACGAGTATCCGCAAGATTAAATCTTGGCTATGCGTTTGCCATGCTGGCATGGGTTTAAATATACACCAGAAAGAAGGGGTATGTAAACGGGGAAATGGTGTCAGGTCATTAAAAGTTTTAGGAGGATGGCTTGGAAGGAACCCTTTTTCAAAAGGGTTCCTTCCAAAAGATAAAGGGTTCCTTCCAAAAGATGGGGAATATCCGTATCCGTGTTTTTTTATCCTAGATTGCCTTATCTAATAAAATATGTTTTAATAATTACGCATGAGTTTATTTATCAGTAACCTGTGGTTATCTTTAAGAGGAACGGTGCTTTTGAGTCAACTCTACTCCTGGCCGATACTATCAGTCGCTCTGATTGCCCTCCTGATCTTATCTGCTTTTTTCTCAGGGTCAGAGGCGGCCATGATGTCGCTCAACAGGCTGCGAATCGCCTACCTGGCCAAGCGTCGCCGGTCCAAAAAGGCGCAATTGATTGATCAGCTGCTGGAACAAAAGAAGGGGATGCTCAGCACTATTCTGGTAGGCAACAATTTTGCCAATGTGGCTGCCTCTTCTGTGGCTACTGCTCTGGCTATTGCCCTGTGGGGCAGAAGTGGTATTGTCTATGCCACAATTATTATCACTCTAATTTTGCTGATTTTCTGTGAAATTACACCCAAAATTTATGCCAGCAGATTCCCAGAGAAGATCGCTTCTGTGGTGGTACATCCTATAGCCTGGTGCATGAGCCTGCTGCGGCCGGCTGTCAGTGCGGTTAACCTGCTGAGTGATCTGCTGTTGAGGTTGGTTGTCCCTTCTGGGGAGGGCCGAAAGACGCCCCTTATTTCCGAAGAGGAAATACTGGCTGCCATTTCTATGGGAGAGGAGGAGGGGGTAGTCGAAAAGGAAGAGGGGAAAATGCTGATGAGCATTTTTGAGCTAGCCAGCATCTCGGTTAAGGAAATCATGATTCCCAGAACGGAGATGATCTGCATTGAGGAAAAGGCCTCTTATAGTGAGGTTGTTCGGCTTATTGAGCAATCTGGACGATCTAGAATTCCTGTTTACCGAGAATCCATTGATAACATTGTCGGTACAATTTACAGCCGCGATCTGATTAGCTTTCAGGGAAGTCCAAAGAGCTTTTCTCTGGCTAAGATCATGCATCCTCCCTTCTTTATCCCTGAGTCAAAAAAGGCGCTCTCGCTTTTGGCAGAATTTAAGGAGAGGAAAATGCATCTTGCCCTGGTGATTGATGAATATGGGGGAATCGAGGGATTAGTTACTCTGGAAGATGTGCTTGAGGAAATCGTTGGCGATATTCTCGATGAATATGACCGCAAAAGGGAGTGGATAAAGTATCTCCCTGATGGAAGAATTTTGGTTGATGGTCATGCTTCCATCAGGGAGATTAATCGCTCACTTAATACCAACATTCCCCATGAGGAATTTCAAACCCTATCAGGTCTGATTCTGGATCAGCTTGGTCATATTCCGGCCAAGGGCGAATCTGTCTCCTATGGAGGGTATCTTCTCACGGTTAGCTCTATGCGCAGGCAAAGAATTTCCAAGGTTGAGATCCAGATTCTAGACCAGCCAAAATCAGAATAAGCCTATCAGAATAAGCCGATCAGCCACTTATGCAAGTTGACAATAACTGGTCCAAAAACAAGGGAAGCCACGGCCATCAGCTTGAGCAGGATGTTAAGGGATGGTCCGGCAGTATCCTTGAAGGGATCGCCCACTGTGTCGCCTGAGACTGCGGCCTTGTGGGCATCGGAGCCTTTCCCGCCTAAGTTACCCGCTTCGATATATTTTTTGGCATTATCCCAGGCGCCGCCAGAATTAGCCAGCATAACAGCCAGGGGAACGCCGGAAATCAAAGAACCTATTAAGAAGCCGCCAAGAGCCTCAGGGCCAAGAATTATACCAAGAAGCAGGGGAGCAACGACCGCCATGACCCCAGGAACAATCATTTCCCGTATGGCTCCCTTGGTGGTGATATCAACACACCTGGCCGAATCTGGCATAGCTTTCCCTTCCATCAGCCCTTTAATCTCCCTAAATTGCCTCCGCACTTCCTCGACGATGGAGAAAGCAGCTCTACCAACCGCCTGCATGGTCATAGCGCAGAAAATAAAAGGGATTACTCCGCCGATAAAGAAACCAGCCACAACGATAGGACCATATTCTGTCGAAATAGCATCTAATCCCTTAAGCTGTACTGTCTGGCCATAGGCGACAAAAAGGGCTAGTGCGGTCAGGGCCGCAGAGCCAATGGCAAATCCCTTACCAATGGCCGCAGTTGTATTTCCAATGGCATCGAGTTTTTCTGCTCTCTCCCGCACCTCCTTGCCCATACCGGCCATCTCAGCAATACCAGCCGCATTGTCAGCAATAGGGCCATAAGCATCAACCGCTACGGTCATCCCGGTTATGGCCAGCATCCCGATAGCGGACAGGGCAACACCAAATATCCCCGCGGCCTTGTAAGCGATGACTGTAGCTATGGCCACACCCACCAGGGGCAGAGCCGTTGATTTCATCCCTACGGCTAGGCCTTGAATTATGCAGGTAGCCGTCCCGGTCTTGGCTGAATTGGCTATGGTTTCAACCTGGCTGCCTGAGGTGTAGTACTGAGCTACATACCCGACGATCATCCCGGCAATCAGCCCTGAGAGAACAGCCCAGAAAAGATTCATATTCCCATACCACTGGGCGCATAAAACAAATGAGCCAATAGCCAGCAAGATGGCCGATGCCGTCATGCCTCGGTTTAAGGCCTTCTGCGGATCTGATTTTTCATCAGTCTTGACGAAAAATATCCCGATGGTAGAGGAAATAATGCCCCAGGCTGAGAGGAGAAGGCATAACAGGACCCCTTTTACATCGACAGTCGGGTTGGGCGCTGCGGCAATGACCATGCCGGAAACAATGGCTCCGATGTATGATTCAAACAGGTCAGCACCCATACCAGCCACATCACCGACATTATCACCGACGTTATCAGCGATAACTGCTGGATTTCTGGGATCATCCTCAGGGATTCCGGCCTCGACCTTGCCGACAAGGTCAGCACCGACATCTGCGGCTTTGGTATAAATCCCACCACCAACCCTAGCAAATAGAGCCACAGAAGAGGCCCCCATAGAAAAGCCGGCGATCAGCTGAACCGCCTGGATGATCGCTGAATCTAAATCTGGCTGACTTCCTTTCAGGATAAAAATGATAACCAAAAAAACCACAGACAGGCCCAAAAGCCCTAATGACACAACACTGGTTCCCATAACCGCGCCGCCCGGAAAAGCGACCCCGATGGCCTCGTTGTAGCTCTTGGCTGCCGCTTGGGCGGTTCTACCGTTTGCTCTGGTAGCAATGCTCATGCCTATATAGCCCGCCGTAACAGAACAAAGGGCGCCGATCACAAAGGCTAAGGCTGTCAATTTATCAACAAATATCAAAAGAGCAACAAACACCACAGCTACAAAAACCGCAATGGCTTTATACTCTCTGAACAGGAAGGCCATTGCCCCTTCATGGATAGCATCAGATATCCTGATCATTTTCTCTGTGCCCGGATCTTTCGACAGTATTTTCACCGCCAGGATCCAGACAAAAAGCATGCCAAGAATTCCTATGGCGATCGAAACCAAAATAGGCCCCAATGAACCACTGATTAAGGCATCCATAGTATCATCGTCCTCCTGTATGATCTCACCAAGTGAAAGAGAAAGCTCGGAAATTGAGCATAATCTGAAAAAGACTGCTGCGGCCTAAACTTCTCCGGCAGAAGCTGTGATTTATGTACTCATTTGACCGCCCCCTCCCCTTTTAAGCCCGTTTTTTGTTATGCAATTTGCTCACAGCGCCAGCGACTAGATAGCCTGTCCTTATGCCGAATTGCCTGTGTATGCCCTATCCTATTATGACATCCGGACGATTAAATCTATTCATGGCGATCAGCATCCCTTGATCGAGAATGACCTCCACGCACTGAACTACGGTTTGAATGACCTTGACTACTGTGGTCTGTTCTTCTTCGGAAAATTCTTTTAAAACATACTCTTTTGGCTCTTGCTGGCCACATGGTCTGCCGATTCCAACTCGAAGGCGGGCGAATCGGAAAGTTCCCAAACACTGAATAATAGAGTCTACACCCCGATGCCCACCACTCCTTCCCTGCTCGCGAAGTCGGATGCGGCCCAGTGGTAAATCTATATCGTCGTGAATGACCAGAAGATCTTGATAGGTAAGATGAAAATACAAGAGGAAACCAATTACTGCCTTCCCACTAAGATTCATATAGGTCTGGGGCTTAACAAGAAATGCCTCCTTTCCCCTGATCGTTCCTCTTCCCCATTGAGACATTAAGTCAGTATGCGAAAGCTGAATTTGATGTGCTGATGCCAGGGCGTCAATAGCCTGAAAACCGATATTATGGCGGGTTCTTTGATAGCGGAGGCCAGGATTTCCTAACCCAACAATGAGATTCAATTTAAGCCCCGGCCATAAAACTTACTTAGCAGCTTCAGGTTCAGATGGCGGTGCAGCGGGTTCTGCGGCCACAACCTTTTCGCCGTGACTTATGGTAAACAGAACCGTGTCCGGATCTTCCAGGATAGTAACTCCTTCCGGAGCCTTCACATCCCGCACATGGATAGCCTCTCCTGCATCCAGATTGGTAACATCCACTTGGATAGAGTCAGGAATAGCTGTTGGCAGGCACTCAACTAGGATCTGCCTCTTGACATGATCCAGGATTCCACCTCCGATCTTGACGCCCTTGGCCTCGCCGACAGCCTCTACTGGCACTTCTATTGAGATCGGCTTATCAGCCACTGTTTCATAGAAGTCGACATGAACCAGCGTATCCTTAATGGGCTCAAATTGCAACTCTTTGATAATCGCCCTGACTGTCTCTTCCTTATTGGCAGAGTTTTCTATTTTTAGATTAAAAATAATATTTTCATGTACTTCACCATGTGTCTGCTTCAAAAATTCATTAGTATCGAAGTATAAGGGCAAAGCCTTTTCTCGGTTGCCGTACAGAATAGCAGGGGTAGCCCCCATCCTGCGCAGGCTCTTGTTGGCTCCCTTGCCAAAGCGGTCTCTGACTTTCACCTTGAGGTCAATCTGAACAGCCATTTACGCCTCCATATCCCAAAAAAGCATATTGCTATGCTCCCACGATGTAAAAATTATCGCTCTTATTCTTATATATCAAACACCATAACTCTATATCAGAACAACCATAAACCCTCGAAGGGGCTTAGCTCTTATTTAGGGTTATGTCTCTTGAATGGTAGCTAATAAATAAGAGCGAAAATTATAATGTAAAAATTAGACAAATAGAGAACTAACCGATTTATCAACATTGATTCGATAGATAGTTTCTCCAATCAAATCTGCTACTGACAAAATTTCAACCTTGGAAGAATTCTGGACCTTTTCCTTGACTGGAATAGTATCCGTGACCACTAATTTTTTCAGCTCTGAAGCATTGATCCGATCCATAGCATTTCCCGATAACACGGCATGAGTGCAGCAGGCGTATACGCTCCTGGCCCCATTCTGAATCAGGGCATTAACAGCCTTGATCAAGGTCCCTCCAGTATCAATCATGTCATCGATAATAAAGGCATCTTTTCCTTTAATATCGCCAATGATATTCATCACCTCTGATTCATTAGGTCTCTCTCTTCGCTTGTCGATAATGGCAATCGATGCATTCAGCCGTTTGGCGAAATTGCGTGTCCTCTCGACTCCGCCAGCATCTGGAGAAACAAAAATAATATTGGACAGCTTGAGGCTTCGAATATAGTCGATCAGAACCGGTGCAGCTAAAAGATTATCCACCGGAACATTAAAAAAACCCTGAATCTGACCAGCGTGCAGGTCCATAGTTAAAACCCTATTGGCACCAGCAGTGGTCAGGAGGTCAGCCACAAGCTTAGAGCTTATGGGAACCCTCGGCTGTACCTTCCGGTCCTGCCTTGCATACCCGTAGTAGGGAATTACTGCCGTAATTCTACGGGCTGAAGCACGCCTTAGGGCATCAATAATAATCAGAAGTTCCATCAAATTATCATTGACCGGAGGACAGGTTGACTGAATAACGAACATGTCCGCACCACGAACATTTTCGTTAATTTGAACCACAACCTCACCGTCGGCAAATCTCCCGACCGTCGCCTCAACCAACGGGACTCCCAGGTAGTTACTGATGCCTTTGGCCAGAGGCAGATTTGAATTTCCTGCAATTAATTTTAATTCAAACCCCATTTTTTTCTCTCTCAAAAACTGACTGGGGCGGGAGGATTCGAACCTCCGAATGCAGGAACCAAAATCCTGTGACTTACCGCTTGTCGACGCCCCATCAATAGTTAATCATGGACCAAACAAGGTCATTGGAATTATTAGCTGAAGCACCAATTACATTTCAACTTGCGACTTGTAGTGGTTTAAAACGCTTTCCTCAATCAATTTCCGCATTTCCTTATTCAAGGGATGAGCCACATCTCTAAAGGTCCCATCTTTGGTTTTCTTATTGGGCATAGCCACAAATAGTCCATTGTTGCCATGGATGATTTTCATATCCCGAACAACAAAGGCATCATCAAAAATAACTGTTGCGTAAGCCTTAAGCTTCTCACCATTTACTAAATAGATGTTGACGTCTGTTATTTCCACCTGCCTTCACCGTCCTCCCGGTAAAAAGTTAGTTGATTTGTGTTACCCAATGGTTGAGTTAAAAAAACCTTCCACCCACTACCCTCTTCTATCATAAGATTAAAAGCCTGCTCGGCCAATGGACGATCAGCGAATATTCCAAACACACTCGCTCCACTTCCACTCATAGCAGCTCCCACGGCTCCCGCGGAAAACAGACGATTTTTTAATTCAGCCACTACAGGATATCTTTCGAGCACAACCGCTTCCAGATCATTGTGAAGATGATAACCTATTTGAGACAGGTTATGTTCTTTCAAAAAAAACTGCACCATGTTAATATGATTCGACTTTTTTGTCAATAATAAACTGGTTTTAGTATACACCCATTGAGTTAAAATGGGAAAACCTGGATTTAAGATAATTATCCATGAATCGGGCAGAGGCGGCATAGGGGTAAGCTCTGCTCCAATTCCCTCACCCAGAGCACAAGGGTGTCCCAAAAGGAAAAAGGGGACATCCGCTCCTAACTGTTTTCCCATAGCCATAAACTCCTCAGTGGTCAGGTGGAGGTGAAACAGCTCGCTCAATCCCCTCAGGGTAGCTGCCGCATCACTGCTGCCGCCACCAAGACCTGCGGCTAGGGGAATGCGCTTGTGGATAAGGATCTTGACCCCACCTGGAATACAATAACGAGACATGATGAGTCTGGCTGCTTTCCAGACGATATTCTCTTGATCAGAGGGGATTTTCTCATCCCCCTGGCAGATAAGCTCGATTCCCTCTTTGGCAGGCCAAAACTTTAGCTCATCACTCAGGCTGACTGCCTGAAACAGGGTACGAATATTATGATATCCATCCCCCCTCTTTCCAATGACCGAGAGCCCAAGATTAATCTTTGCCGGAGCCCTGATCGCTACCGCCTGCTCCATAAGAGAAAGACACCTTTATAGAGAAAGACACCTTTATCTATTAAATTAAAAAAATCAAAAATCATAATAAAAAATCAAAATCTATAAATAAAAAATCAAAAACCAAATCTGACTATTTTTGGGTGGATAATCCCCTACTCTTTAAGGCCGCTTTCTCTCTTTCAACATCTTGCGCATCTCCTGCTGCCTCTGCTGGCGAATAAGCGGCATGTTCTGCTCAAAGAACCTCCCGCCCCATAAGGGTTCTCCAGTTTTGGCATCTCGCAGTTGAATCGGCTCAGGGAAGAGGGCCTGGTTGATATACTGTTTCACCCTGGCCTTGACTCGCTCGACCTCATCAACAGATATGGCATACTTTTTGGCTAAAGCCTGAGAGTCAGCCCCAGGAGAGAGAATTTCCGAGGCAAGAAGGAGCTGTTGCTCGCTTGGAAGCGAAGAAAACCGCCGGCTAATCGTGGCTGCATAGATATTCTTTTGCTGATCTTTGGTGAAAGCCGAGCCAGTAACTGTCAAAAGCTCACCGATCATGAATTCAAAGCGCTGCTTATCAGCATACCACTGAGGCGATACATGGACAATATACTCACCAGAGTCCGCAGTGGCTACCTTTAGGTGGAACCCAAGCTCTGAGGTCATCCGGTTATCTACCGTAGATACACTGATGATCTTGCCCTCAATAGTGGTCAAAGTGCCGGCCTCATAGGGCACCATACCACCCAAGCCCTGCCTGGGTAAAATAGTCAGCAGGATGGCCAAAGAAAGAGGCACTAAGCACGCTCTTTTGAATGAGAGTAATGACTTAACTGATTCTAAGACTTCATTGCTCATGGTCCAAGCTCTCCTTTTTTGATCATGGCGCTTCGTTAGGACAAGCAGCCATCATCTTCCATATTCGTGGAAAAACTTCCCCCACTTGGTGTTCAATTCTATAGTCTTTTGGATTTTCTTGCCTACCAGAGGCCACCAGATGTAATCATGATAAAAGCTAGAGGCAAACACAAACAGATAGACCAGCGGAGTGTGGAAAAAGAATTTTTGATATTTTTTCAAAGGACTAAACCAGAGAAGATCTCCGATTCGACTAGCTAGATTGTCTCCTACCCAGAAGTGAAAATTTACCCGGCTGATATCTTCTCCCAGAATTTCAATCTCTCTCGGGTCCCCCACCCCCAGACCTGCTTCATGAGCCAGCCGGATGTATTTGATTTTCATCGGATCAAAGCCCATCATTTTGGCCGCGACCGCATCAGCAGCTACACTGTCTGAGCTGGCCAGAAGGTAATCCTTTTCAACCGGAATCATGGTTCGGGGACCGGGACCGCAGCCGCAGAGGGTCCCATCCATCAGACAGAATATGCCAGTGTGAATTTCCTTCTGAATGGCCAGAAGATCAACCAAAGTCTCATGTATTAGGCTGTGGGTATAGTGTCTTCTGGTGTTGAGCAGCCCTCCGAAGGCATTTTTCATGGCTCCAGTGGTGGTAGTGTAGATGTGGCATTTTATAGTCGGCAGATGAACGATATTCTTGCCGATAAAATATTCTGGAATTTTAATCCCTTCTGGATAAATCTTATTCAGAGCCAACATCTTGGCCCGCGGCTGATAGGTAATCCATCTAATCTGCTGAGGGTTGAAATTGTACCTCTCAGGGATTTGGTATTTGCGGTAAATTGGCGCTAATTTGTTCAGCTTGCCCCCTTTTACAGGATCTGTAACTACAGTATTATTATGAACAGCCACCAAGTGGCTGAAGCCAGCCCTTTTTAGGGCCAAAATAACCCCTTCGAGTTGCCAGGGGGTGGTGTTGGCACTCAAGTAAGGATAGTGCCAGGAGATGTTGTCCTTGAGGATTGTAGTCTGGCTCGCAGAGAGGGCCTTCTCCATTCCAGCCAAAACGCACAAGTTTTGGATATCCTCAAGAACTGAATCTGGTTTGGTTTTAATCACTGCTACCTGGGAATGCATCTCATCGAATCCTCGAAAAATATGTCAATCCAAAACATATCAACCAAAAGCTGATAGTTTCAGCCTTATTTTACCTGTAAAAAATTTTTTCGTAAAGCATTTTTCTTTCAAAACCACTCCAATTGGAATCTATCTTGTGATATAGTTAGCGGCTAAGGTCATGCCCAATTCTAGTAGAAGGATCGTTTTCACCGCAAGCAGGGAGGACAACACGATGTTAACTCGCAAAGAAAAAGATACTATGGGCGAGGTCGAGGTTCCCCAAGATCGCTACTTTGGAGCCCAAACCCAAAGATCGCTTGAGAATTTCAAAATCGGCCAAGAGCGCTTTCCCCGAGAGTTTATCCGGGCCCTTGGGGTGGTGAAAAAAGCCGCCGCCAGAGTGAACGCCAGGCTGGGAGTCTTGGACCGTGAGATTGCCCAAGCCATTGAGCAGGCTGCCGATGAGGTCATTGCTGGAAAGCTTGATGATCATTTTCCCCTGCTTATCTGGCAGACTGGCAGCGGCACTCAGACTAACATGAATGCCAATGAGGTTATTGCCAACCGCAGCATTGAAATCCTGGGCGGCGTGCTCGGCAGCAAAACCCCGGTCCATCCCAATGATCATGTCAATAAGTCTCAGTCTTCCAATGACGTCTTTCCGACAGCCATGCATATTGCCGCCGGCGAGCAAATCAGCCACCACCTACTACCCAGCCTTGAGCGGCTGCAAGAGGCATTATTAGAAAAATCAGCCGAGTTTTCAGACATCATCAAAATTGGCCGAACCCATCTGCAAGATGCCGTCCCCATGACCCTAGGGCAGGAATTTTCAGGTTATGCTTCTCAACTAGAGCACGGGATCAAAGCCATCCGCCACACCCTGCCCCATCTTCTGGAGCTGGCCCTAGGTGCAACCGCAGTGGGAACCGGGCTCAATGCTCCGCCAGGATATGCCGTAGAGGTAGCCAAAGAGATCGCCCACCTTACCGGCCTTCCCTTTGTCAGTGCGGAGAACAAATTCGAAGCCCTGGCCGCCAACGATGCTGTAGTCGAAGTGAGTGGAGCGCTAAAGACTGTGGCTTGTAGCCTGATGAAGATCGCTAATGATATTCGCTGGCTGGCCAGTGGCCCACGCTGCGGCCTGGGTGAAATCAGCCTGCCTGAAAACGAGCCTGGTAGCTCCATCATGCCCGGAAAGGTCAATCCAACCCAATGCGAGGCGATGACTATGGTTGCCTGTCAGGTGATCGGCAACGACGTTACCATAAATCTGGCCGGAGCATCGGGCAATTTTGAGCTCAATGTCTACAAACCAGTTATGATCTACAACCTCCTTCAGTCCATCCGACTTCTAGCCGATGCCTCGCTCTCCCTGACCGAAAAGTGCGTCGTTGGCATCAGAGCAAACAGAGATCGGATCAAAAGCTATGTGGAAAACTCCCTCATGCTGGTTGCGGCCCTAAATAATACAATTGGCTATGACCGGGCGGCCCAGATCGCCAAAAAAGCATACCAGGAAAACATCACCCTTAAACAGGCCGCAGTTGAGCTTCGATTTTTGACCGAAGAGGAATTCGATCGGCTGGTTCAGCCAGCTAAAATGGCGGGTGATAAGGGGGAGATAAATTAAAAAAAGCATACCAGGAAAACATCACCCTTAAACAGGCCGCAGTTGAGCTTCGATTTTTGACCGAAGAGGAATTCGATCGGCTGGTTCAGCCAGCCAAAATGGTGGGTAAAATGGTGGGTGATAAGGGGGAGATAAATTGAGCTAGCTGATACTGACTGTGTAATAAATTGCATAATTTGATAATTTGTTACATAGTTTAGTAAAGATTTATAACCAGCTAAGTCGACAATATCATTAAACAATACAAGGAGAAATAAATGAAGTAGATATTTGTAAATAAACTGGTATTAAAATTGCTTAATTTATAACAGTAAATGATCTATTCTATAAATATGGAATTTAGTATAGATAGTTTTAACCTAATATAAATAATTAATTAATGCAACTTATGAATAATTTAATTATTGGTAAATATATATGGCTAAGCCTAGATATTTAAAAAATGCTCCTATTACAGAAGCAATAATTGATTTTCGGGTTACTCTTCCCCGGGATTTTCAAATGACAATTTTTTCCTCTTTAAAGGAGGAGCTCCACCATCATAGATATCCTAAGGTTGAAGAAATACAACGCCTCAATATTGAGCCTAAAATCAAAGATGGGAAGATATTTCAACGTGAGGAGCAAAGTGAGCCTTATGGGTATTTTTTTAAAACAGATGATGAGAAAAATATTGCACAATTTAGAAATGATGGATTTACTTTTAATCGGCTAAAACCATACACTCAATGGAGAGAAATAATCAGCGAGGCAAAAAAATTATGGACACTGTATGTGTCTAAAGCTTCCCCTGTTTCAATAACAAGGATAGCGGTTCGTTATATTAATCATTTGAATATCTTTCAACCCATTATTGATTTCTCAGAATACCTTGAAGCACCACCGAAAGTACCAAATAACCTTCCCCAAAATATTAGTAGCTTTCTTACTAAGGTAACTATCCATGATTTGGAGCGAGGTATTGCAGCAAATTTAATTCAAGCCTTTGAAAAAAGCGAGGCATACCCAAACATTATTATCTTAGACATTGATGTATATAAGCAAAAAGAATTTGATATTAATAATGAAGAAATATGGTCAGTATTTGAACAACTCCATGAGATGAAAAATCAAATTTTTTTTAATAGTATAACAGAAAAAACTGTGGAATTATTTAAATGAATAATGTCATCTGCCATTGTCCAAATTTTAGATCCTTTCGAGAGCCTTATACAACTCGAGGATTAAGTGAAGATGCAAATTGGCTTCAAGAGTCCTTTGACAAGATACTGAGTAATCTCTTAGAAGAGAATATAACTATAGGCGCAAGTCGTGAAAAGGTGCTCAAATCCCTTAAAAAAGCCTTTGCAGAATATTCTACAGATAATTGGGATGGGTATGGAGCGAAGGCTGTTGATCGATACTCTTATTATGAGGCACAAAGATTTATTAACGTCCTGCCAATAATAATTCCTATCCCAGAAGTAGCTGTTGACCCTGATGGTGAGATTTCGTTTGAGTGGTATGCTGGGCCCCGTAAGGTATTTACCGTAAGTATAGGAAAAAATAGAGAACTTACCTACGCTGGTCTATTTGGAAGTAATAAAATATACGGGACCGAACATTTTGAAGATTTCATACCTAAGATAATCTTAGAAAATATTCAAAGAGTATTTTTATAAAAATCAGTAAAATTTGTTATTTATGATAGGAGATAATGAATCTTTATGTCGATATTTAATTAATAGTAACAGCTTTAGTCGCGCTCAATGCAGAGTAAAACATCAAGCATTTCTACCCCCCAATAACCTTAAACTTTCTGTTTTCCGAATCGATGGATTAACTGAAAATAATATCTGGGAAATAGGCATACTGCATGTCGTAAAACCGTTATCGTTATCTTCTCCTTCCCCCAAAATCCTTTACGGAAGAGCTGATATTACTACTACAGACGTACAAAGTGTTAATCTCACCGTAGACCCTGATGATAAACCGCCACGACACGCCAATATTGTCGGATGGCCTACAGAAAAAGATAAACAAAAAATAATCGCTTTAGAACTTGCAGCAAAGGCTACACTAAAACTTAATCCAAACCACTAACACTTTATTCTATATCTGGCTAAAGAGGCTGTATTCATATTACCTGGTTAAAATCCCTCCTCAGGCCGCTTCGGAAATAATGCCCAGCTTGACGTATATTGGGTAAATCATCTCGCTGAGGGCGGAAAGCCTACTGGCGAATACCAGCGAACCAATAACGCAGCACAAGCCCCCAAGCAAAAGAGTATTAGGTGCGCCGATCAGGCTGGCCAGGCTACCAGCCAGCAGGCTGCCGCAGGGCTCCATGCCGACAAAAGCCATGGTGAAAAAGCTCATTATCCGGCCGCGCTTATCCTCCTCCACAATGGTCTGAAGCAGGGTATTGGTCGAGGCCATCTGGACCATAAGCCCAAAGCCAGTCAAAAGCAGCGGAAGGAGTGAGAGCATCAGAACGCGGGACAGGGAAAAGCCGATCAGCCCTAGGCCAAAGATGGCAGAGGCGGCAGCGATCATTTTTCCCAGCCCAAGGGGGCTTCTTTGTGAGGCAAGATAAATTGATCCGAACAAAGCTCCCACGCCTGAGGCCGCCACCAGAAAACCAAGCGTTTTGGGGCCGCCGTGAAGAATGGTTTTGGCGAAAATAGGCATCAAGACCATGTATGGCATGCCCATAAAACTGACCAGAGCAAGGAGCAGCAAAACCGATCTTATGGGCGCAAATCCAAAAGCATAGGCGAATCCATCTCGAAGCTCCTGCCTGACGTAGCTCCTCTTTGTCTCTTCCCTCCTCTCCCTAGGAGCAATCTCCATGGCCAGCAAGGCACCAATAACCGCAAGAAAGGTCAATCCGTTCAGAAGGAAGCACATCCCCTCCCCGACCAAAGAAATTAGGATGCCGGCCACAGATGGTCCCAGCAGTCTTGCTCCGTTAAACATTGTGGAGTTGAGAGCTATCGCGTTACCAAGATCATCCTTGCCCTCAACCATGTCAACCAAAAATGCCTGACGGCCAGGAATATCAAAGCCATTGATCAGACCGATGAATATACTCAATAGGATAATGTGCCAGGCAGCAATTTGCCCCCTTAAGGCTAAAGCAGCCAGAATGAAGGCCTGAATCATGGACAGGGTCTGAGTAGCCACCAGAAGACGGCGCCGATCCCATCTGTCAATCAGCACTCCGGCCAGGGGAGCAAAAAGAAAGGCGGGAATCTGACTTGCAAACCCAACGACACCAAGCAAGAAACCCGAGTGGGTCAGATTGAACACCAGCCAGCTCATGGCCACCATTTGCATCCAGGTGCCGATCAGGGAAATGCTTTGGCCAAAAAAGAAAAGGCGAAAATTCCTATACCGAAGAGAGCGAAAAACCAGCTTCAGCCCTTTTATGTCATGAGAGTTCGCTTGCGCGGGTTCCATATTCTTATGTTTTTTCATTCACTGTTTCATATAAGTCGACATGAACAAGTGTGTCCTTCACGTCTCTTTTTCTCTTGAGCGATCACTTTCTCTTGAGCAGTCAACCCCTTTTCCTTGAAGAGCCGAGTATGACCAGCGAATAAATGACCTATTTTCTCAAAAGTAAAAATTTCTCTCTATTATACAGCCTCTCTCCTGAAATGACAATTGAAAGATGCTCAAGTTATACAACAAATCCCTGGCCAAAAAAAATCACCTAAAAACCGATTGATTACTAACAAGAGAGTATTCGTAAATATATGAGAAAATATCTGACCGAGAACAAAAAATATCTGACACCAAGGCATATGGGGCGAGGAGACACAATGCCTCCCAAATACCCATAAACTTGAAATAAGGGCTTGGAGAAAGGGTTAGTGAGCTTATGAAAAAATTTATCTTTACGATCCTTGCATTACTTATTATCCTGAGTTTTCCCATCGATTACGGATTGGCCTGGGGACCTGCTACTCACACCTACATTGTCCGAAAATTGGATAAGCGGCCTGGACTGGTCAATGCTCAAAAGATGTACGGAAGCATAGCCCCAGATATCTTCAGCTATATCTACCGGGTACCGGACAGGAAATTCTTGAATCAGCAAATGCACCACGAATTCATGGGCGTGTTGACTGCCGCGGCCGCTACTGATCAGAAGAATCTCAAAGCATTTGCCCTCGGATTCATCAGCCATAATGATGTCTGGGGAGCTGATTACCTGGCTCGCAATGAGCAAGGCTATGTCAATCTGAAGGCTGATCAGCTTATATACAAGGTATTGAAAGGGAATCCTGAGCAATTTTCAGAGGAGCTGAAGGGCACTCTGCGGGCCCTAATCGCTCTCGATTATCAGGAAGCTCGCGATCTAGGCTGCATCGCCGTAGAGTACGGTGTGGACCTTTTGGTCAGGCGCTATAGTGATCCTGAGATCGGAGCCAGACTGATTCTGGCAACCACGCTGAGAGACCCTGAGATTCCCCACCTGCTGGCCTCGGTCTATGGATACAAGGAAGAAGCAGCTAAAACTATCATCGAGGCTGAAGTGGAATTCAAAAAGATAATGGCCGATTACGGAAAAGATCTTTTGATGGATGAAAGATCAGCAATTGAGGCCGTAGCCGAGCAGATTGCCGAGATCGCTCCCAAGGCACTTTGCATTGATCTGCCTGAGAAAGATAAGCTAATCAGAATCGGAATCGAGTTAATCTCAGGGGCAATGAATGTCTGCCGGACCGATTATTCCCAGTCAATTTCGGCCACGGTCGAGGCCATAAGAAAAAATATCGAAAAGGCCGATGCCGATTTAAATCTGCCGGATAATTTTGAGTGATTCTTTCACTAAATGCGTAACACAAGTAGGCAGCGGATCCAATTACCCAATCAACTGTAGGGGCGGCCCTTGGGGGTCCGCCCAAATTGCGCACTTTGTTAGCGGAAGAACCATTTACCTGTTCTTGGATGTCGCTTTGCCTATAGGCGCCTGCCCAAGGGAAGGGAAGAAAAAAATGCGCGGGCAAGGAGCTAGAAAATTGGCTATTGGCCATGATGCTTAGCTGGCGGACTTACCAAGGATAGGGCAAAATTCAGATAGAGCTCGGCTGTTTGCACCACCTGCAAGAAGGCTACCGATTCATCAGGTGTGTGAGCAGTCTCAAGCCGCCCTGGCCCCAGAATAATAGGATCCACCCCCGCGGCCCAAAGCACATTCCCATCCGAATGACTCCTGAAGACTTGCGGCTCCCAAGGCAAGGAAAGTGATTTATACACCTCTTTCAGTCTCTTCACCAGGAGTCTATCCTGAGAAATCCGGTACCCTGAATGGGTATTCTCAAACCTGATGTAAGGCTCTAAACCCGGAATACTCTGGCCAGCCGCCTCAATGATCTGCTCTAGTTCGGCCTTGAGCACATCAATCCTTGAGTCAGGCGGAACATGAAGGTCCAGCCAGGCTTCACAGGTATCAGGCACGACAAATCCACCCGGAAAACCGGCAAGTTGCCTGATATTATATACCAGCCCATGAGGCACCGAAGTGGTATATTCGGTAACCTGCAAAAGGAGTTTTAGCATGGTCTCAATGGCATTTTGCCCAAGCTCAGGCAGAGAAGAGTGAGCTCTTTTGCCGCGAGTGCGCAAAAGTACCTCAAGGTAGCCATAATGGCCGAGGCATGGGACCATATTAGTAGGCTCACCAACCACTGCCCAGGGAAAACTATATTCCCGAACCAGGGTCTTGGCTCCATCACTTTCCTCTTCCTCACCCACAACCAGGGCAAGCCCTACAGGTGGAAGAGGCTTCCCCAACTCGGCCATCGAGATGAAAGCCTCGATCATAGCCGCACAACCTGCCTTCATATCAGACACGCCAAGGCCAAAAACTACGTCCTGTTCCTCATAAAAACCATAATTTTCAAGATCAAAGGCCGTAATCGTATCCAAGTGCCCGACAAAGCAAAGATCTACCTCATCGACCCCCTCGGGTAGGACCAGAATATTAAAACGATTTTCATCCACTTTCTGCCTAACCGCGGGCAGGCCGTGTCTTTTGAGGTAATCATCCACATACTCGAGGATCTCTTCCTCTTTCCCCGAAGGGCTGTAGATATTGACCATATCCCTGAGCAGGTTTTTCAACCTCTCAGATTTAATGCCTGCTGCTTTAGTGGTTTCGATGGTTGTTTCCATTCCGCGGCCTTTTGGCTGAATTCCCTGCCTTTTTCTGTAACTCCTGATAGGTGCGCAGGTTCAAGCTCAGATAGACATGCTTTTGTGGGTTGCGAAACCCCTTCTTTTTAAATAACTGCAAGGCTGCATAGTCGCTGGCCCCCGTATCCACCAAAAACATCCGAACCCCGTCTTCGATCATCTTCTCAGCCAGTTTGTCAAATAGTCGGCTGGCTATCCCCTGCCGATGATAAGCAGGCAACACCCCCAACCAGACAAGATAGCCGTACTTCCATGATGATTTCTTTTTGGAGACCGTGGTCCCAAGAGCAAAGCCCACGATCTTTTTATCAAGCTCAGCCACAAGGCAATACTCACTATCTGAATTGAAAAGAGATGTTACCTCATATTCATCCCAGGTGCGATAGAGAGTAGGTACCTCCTGAGCAGTAAAAATCAACTCACCCAAATGAAAGACTTCGGGCAGATCATCAATCTGCATCTCTCTGAGATTGATTTCAAGCCTCTTTTTTCGGCAACTCTCTGTACTTTCTTCCTCCCTACCCTGAATATCCTCAAGTTTCGGCTGGTTTTCTGACTCTCCAGTATCCATAAAATTAAATAAAAACCCCCTTCTTTGGTCATTATAAGTTAATAAGTGGCTTTTCGCTAAGTGCCTAACACAAGTGCGCAGCGGATCAATTACGCTATCAATTGTAGGGGCGGCTCTTGGGGCCTCCCAAATTGCGCACTTTGTTAGCGAAAGAACTAATAATATTTAGAGTTAATAATATTCTATACTTTTGCAGAAATTTCTTAACGCCTTGAAATCGTTGAAAATTACCTCTAATAGCAAATCCACTAAAATTCAAGGGTTTCAGAGAAAAAGTGCCAAAGCATAGTAATATTTACCATCGCATCAATGTAAAGTATAACAATATCTTGCCCTTATGTCAAAAGCACTCAAAAAAAGTCAGATATTCCCCTGCAATCTCTCGATCATCAACCGAAACTCATCCTCTTTCAGTATCTTAAGGCCAAGATCGCAAGCTTTTTGAAACTTTGAGCCAGGCTGCTCACCAACCACAACAAAATCAATAGATTTCCCTACCGCACTGCCAATGATCCCACCAAGGCTCTTAACCATCTCCTCAGCTTGAGCGCGGGTAAAGCTGCGAAGCGTGCCAGTGAAGATAAACCGCTGGCCGGCCAAGCCCCCATCCTCCTTTCTCCGCTCGGTGATGTCTGCCTCTTCTGTCCAAACCAGCCCTGCCTGACGGAGTCTATTTAAAACCTGACGATTTCTTTCAGCCCGGAAGAATTTTTCAATACTCTCAGCCATAACCGGGCCCACTCCTGAAACCTTTTCTAACTCTTCTCGGCTAGCTGCCCCGAGAGCATCTAGAGAGCGAAAGTATCTAGCCAGATTTTCCGCGGCCACGACTCCAACATGCCTGATACCCAAGGCGAAAATCAGAGCCGAAAGAGGTCTTCTTTTACTTTTTTCCAAGGCTGAGAGAAGATTTTGAGCAGACTTTTCAGCCATCCGCTCAAGGGCCTTTAGCTCCTCCAGACGAAGATCATAGAGATCAGCAGGATTTTTTACTCTGCCGCCAGCCACCAATTGGCGAATTAACGCAGGCCCTAATTCTTCGATATCCATCGCATTTCGGGAAGCGAAATGCTGGATGATTCTCTCAATCTGAGCCGAGCAGTCAAGGTTCTGACAACGATAAGCCGCCTCTTCCTCCTCCCGAATAACCGCACCGCCACAGGCAGGACAAAGGGAGGGCATCTGAAACTGCCGCTCCTGCCCAGTGCGCACTGAGGTAACCACCTTGACCACCTTAGGGATCACCTCTCCACCCTTTTCGATAATTACCCGATCCCCGATTCGGATATCTTTTCGATTAATTTCATCCGCATTATGGAGCGTCGCTCGGCTGATAACCGAGCCTGATAACGCCACCGGCTCAAGAATGGCCACTGGGGTTATGGTTCCGGTTCTTCCAACCTGAAGCTGAATGTCAAGCAGCCTGGTTGTAGCCTGCCGGCCAGGGAATTTATACGATATGGCCCAGCGGGGATTTTTGGCTGTCTCTCCAAGCTGTCTCTGCTGGGCAAATGAATTGACCTTGATCACCAAACCGTCTATCTCAAAGGGAAGGGTCTCTCTGCGATCCTCCCACTCCTGACAGCAGTCGATCACGGCCTGGATTCCCCGGCAGACCCTGCGATGAGGAGTAACCTTAAAGCCCATTCTCTCAAGCAGGTCCATAGCCTCAGACTGAGTTTCTGGCAAGTCTTGCTCAGCCAGGCAGGCATACAGAAAGATATCAAGCGGCCTTTTGGCTACAAGTCGAGGATCGAGTAGTTTCAGTGAGCCAGCCGTGGCATTTCTCGGATTGGCAAACAAGGGCTCCCCAGCCCTTTCTCTGGCCTGATTGACCCTGGCAAAATTCTCCCTAGTCATAAACACTTCTCCCCGAACCTCAAAGGAGTGCATCGACAGAGGAATTTGAGAAGAGAAGATGGTCAGGGGAATTGATTTGATAGTTTTTAGATTGGCGGTTATGTCATCACCATAGAGGCCATCTCCTCTGGTTGAACCCTGCACCAGACGGCCCTGTTCATAGCGTAGCGAAACCGCCACCCCGTCAACCTTGAGCTCGACCGCGTATTCTATCTGGGCTGAGGTATTAAGCCCCCGCTGAACCCTGCGGTCAAACTCCAAAAGCTCTTGCCAGGAGTAAGTGTTAGCCAAACTTAGCATTGAAACTTGATGCTCGACCACTGGAAAGCCTGACAGGGGCTCACCTGCGACTCTCCGAGTAGGGGAATCCGCGGTTATCAGCTCAGGGAATCTTTCCTCAAGAGCCAAAAGCTGCTCCATCAGCCGATCATATTCCTGATCAGAAATCTCCGGCTCATTAGCTACATAGTAGCACCAGTCATGGTGCCGAATCTCCTGGCGCAGCCTATCGATTTGCTCCTTGGCCACATCCCGATCAAGTTTTTCCCCGCTCATACCCTAAAACTTTTCTAAAACTTTCCGCTCTGCTTCTTTTTCTTGGCGATCTTTTTCTTTTCGATCCGCTTATTTACGATGAGGCCTTGGCTTTTAAGTTCGCTCTTATTTATTAGCTACCATTGAGAGACATAACCCTAATAAGAGCTAAGCTCCTTTGAAGGTTTATGGTGTCTGATATATGAGAGCGTTTAACTTTATCTCCCTACCCTGCCTGACCTGAGCTGGCTGGAAGAGCCCCCTCCTGTTTCTTTATCCCCTGCTCGATTTTGCTCTTTAGCCCCTTGACCCGCTCCTGGAATTGTCTGGTCAGCTCTCGTCCCTCATCCTCATTATTGATCACATGGGGAGTGATCAAAATGATGAGCTCGGTTTTGTAGACTGTATCCGTAGTGTGTGAGAAAAGATACCCTAGGATCGGGATATCTGCCAAAAATGGGATGCCGGTCCGTCCCTTAGATTTTTGCTCCTTAATCAGGCCGCCGATAACCAAGGTTTCCCCATCGTGGACAACCACTGAGGTTTCAGCCTTGCGGGTACTAAAAATATACTTCTCATCAGTGCTAGAGCCTTGGGCCAATTGGCTCACCTCTTGCTTGAGCTTAAGCGACACCAGCCCTTTTTCATTGATTTTGGGAGTAAAGCTAAGCTTAATACCAGCATTTCTATAGTCATAGGTAGTGGTAGTGCGATTAGAAGTTGGATCGTACGATTCCCTAGGAATCGGATAATCCTGAGTAATCTCGATCGAGGCCTCCTGATTATCAGAGGCTAAAATATGGGGACTTGAAAGAACATTCAATTTATTTTCGCCTGCCTTGGTATTAATTAAAGAGATAAAATTCTGCTGTTTGCTCAGCATGTAATTGATTCCGTCCCGATAATTTGGCTTATTATTAGATATCCCACCAAGGTCCTGACCTAGTCGGTAGGTTATTCCTCCTGAGGCAGAGCCAGTCAAAGACCAATCAAGACCAAAATCTTTCATATCATCAATGCTGATCTCGGCTACTAGGACCTCGATCAGGGCCTGTTTTGGCTGCACATCTAGCTTTTTGATGGTCTCTTTGACCGCTTCCCAGTTTCGGGGAGAAGTGGTGATGATAAGAGCGTTAATATCTTCGGCCGCAACTACAGTCACATCTCCCTGAACCTCACCTCCTTCGGCAGCGGCAAAGGGAGGAAATCCAAATGGCGGCTGAGCTGCTGCTGGCGGCTGAGCAGCTCCCTTGGCTGCCCCCGGTTGACTCTGGGGTGGTTGCTGAACAGCAGGAGGGGCCCAGCTATCTTTCCTGGTGCCGCCACCCTTTTTGTAAATAGAGCTTAAGATAGTGGCCAGCTTTTTAGCATCTCCATTTTCTACATAGTAGACAAAAACCTTCTCCTTGGGCTGATAAATCGGTTTATCAAGCTCCTGAACAAATTTCAAAAGCCTCTTCATGTTAAAAGCCGTATCATTGATAATCATCAGGTTCAAATCTTCATGCTGAATAATGGGCCGAGGGGCGGATTTAGAAAGAAAGGGCTGCAATATGTTGACCATCTCCTTAACCGGAATATAATCCAGAGGGATGATCTGGGTAATAAAGCTTTCCTCCTGCGGAAGATTATCCCCTCCCTTGCCGGCCATGACCTCAATCGGATAGGAAGGAGCCTCCTTAGCGTAGATGACTTTATAATGACGGCCTACGGGAACCAGGGTCAAGCCGTTGACTTCCAAAGCGGATTGCAAAACCTTGAAGAACTCACTCTTTGGGATTGGTCGAGTGGTCCTCATGCTGATCTGCCCCCCTTTGACTCCAGCTCCCATGATAAAGTCAAGATTAATAGCCTTACTGAGGGCAAAGAGAACCTCCTCAATTGGAGCATCAGTAAAATTAAGATCCACTACATCATCATCCTCACCCGCAGTTTCTGCACCAGATGAGATAACTCTCTGTCTGATATCTTCCGGCACCGAAGGCCCTTTGGGCTTGTCTTTTTGCTCCCCTTGCGGCTGATCCTGCTTAAAAACCGAGCGGGCGGCACTATCCTCTTGGCCTTCCTTTCCGCTCACCTGCTCCCCTACTTTCCCAGGGGCTGATGATTTCTTTTTATCAATCTGCTTCCCTTGGCGATCCTTCTGAAGATCGCTCTTCTTTCCCTTTATTTCTTCAGCCGGTCTAGGGCTGCGGCGGCCTCCGCCGCCGGCTTGGGCGTCTTCTGGCTGAGTTATTTTCTCTGTCTGGGCAACCTTAACTTTATAAGAGCTCTCTCTCCTCGAAGGAACAAGAGGCCCTTGGGCTGTCAGCGGCCCCTTACTCCGACCAGCAGTACAAGAGCATAGAAGAAATGTCAGGAGAGGAGCGATAAAAAACCTTACATTATGTTTCATATATTGACCTCCGGATACTTAACAGTAGATTCTGTAATTGACATCATAATCAAGATCAAGATGTGATACCTCAAGATGGGCTCCCCCCCCGAAATGGATTAAAAAATGCTCCTCCGGGCCCGCTGCCTGGGGGCTGAAAGCCTGGTGGAGCCTGAAAGCCTGGTGGAACCTGAAATCCAGGAGGAGGCTGAAAGCCGGGCGGAACCTGAAATCCCGGAGGCGGTGTGTAAATAGGCCGCTGCCCTGGAAACTGCGGGAAGGGGACCCCAGGAGGAACTCCCTGCTGGCCAGGGGGCGCGATCGGCGGATAGCCAAACCCTGGTGGCTGCTGGCCTGGAAACCCTTGAGGCGGTGGATAAGGAGGAGGATAGGCCCCTTGCGGAGGAGGCTGGTAGTCTGGCGGAGGGGAAACATCCCCTGGCACATTCTCCTCTGGCAAACTGCCCGGCCCTTTTCGGGCTCCCTGAATACTCCGCTGACCAGATAATTCCTCTCCGGGAGATTGATCATTCTTGGGGGAAGAGGTACGAAACTTCTCCCAGAGGAGTAGTTCATATTCCTCCCCGTTTTTGCTCAGAATAACCCGATCCGGCAGAATATCAACGATTTTGGATTCGGAAATTTCCTCCCCAACTCGATAATCCTTGGGCTTGGTATCAACGATCCTACCTGGGATCGGAGGAAGCGGAACATCCCTCACCTCTCCATTACCCAGCCTTACCTTCCGGGATCGCTTCTGAGACTCTTCCCGCACCGACCCTTGCATAATGGCATATTTATCTTTGATATTATTTTGCTTATCCTTAATAATAATTATTCCATAAAGAGCCGGCTTCTTCATGCCCGGCTGATTGCGTTCGGTAGGATATTGCGGAATTTCCATCTTCGGCTGCTGCTCCGCGCTCTCCGCAGCGGGGGGAGGAGGTGGAGGAATAAACTCGGTTCGCTCAGGCCGGAAAAGATCCTTATCAGCAATGACATCATAGGTGTAGAGGGCAGGCTTGATCGGCTCTTCTTCTTTTGGGGGCGCTTGCTTGCCGGTGGCCCCGCGGATGACAGCAGGCAGGGATTTTTTCCACTCTCCCCGCAGGATTGGCCCCCAGGTTCGATAAACATTAAAACTCAATAAGGCTACAATGATGAAAAGTCCAAAATTAACCAAAAAAATACGCTTAAACAAAGAGCTTCTCCTGTAGTAAAATCTTCTCAGACACTACCCTTTGCGCTTATCCTTATCTTTATCAAGAGTAGCTTTGCTATTTAAAATGAAACCAGAAACATCAATGATGAAAAGTCCAAAATTAACCAAAAAAATACGCTTAAACAAAGAGCTTCTCCTGTAGTAAAATCTTCTCAGACACTACCCTTTGCGTTTATCCTTATCTTTATCAAGAGTAGCTTTACTATTTAAAATGAAACCAGAAACATCAATTCTCGCTTCAACATCTTTAGGATCCCGGATCCTATAAACCCGGATGTTGAGATTAGAAATACTCAAAAATTTGGGGTATGATTCAATTTCAAAGAGGAACTCCTTCAGTTTAGTTATGGTGCACTGAGTGGTAATCTGAACAGGGACCTCAAGCAGAATCCCTCTCTCCTTCGGATTAATAATTCTCTGGCTGCTGATGGTCAACTCATGTTCAGCAGCCATATCATTCAGAATGGTTTGCAATTCAGCGGCGGCAACAGCCGGAGTGTCGCCAGATAAGAGCCGCTGATCAAAGGCTTGCCGCTTATCTTTTAAATAATCCAGACGAGCCTGAACGATTCCCTTTTTTTTAGCAATGGCAGAGAAATTTTCGATCCGGCGCCTTTTATCCTCAACCTCCTGCTTGAGTTTAAAGTTATGCCTCACTATCGGATAGATAATCCCAACCGCAAAGAGCAAAAATCCAACCAGGCTGCCAATTACCAGGATAGGTTCTTTATTTTTCTCGCTAATCTTGATCATCAGTTTCCCTTATTCAGAGTTCAGTACTTTTATCTTTCCTCATATCTTTACAGGGTCTTTTTCCCGCGTTCCGCTTTGACAGGGACTTGATTTTTATCCTTACCCAAAGCTTCCCCTTTCCCTAAATTTCCGCTATCCTTTTTACGTTCAATGTCAGCCTTGATCTTAAAGCGCTCTTTCCCAGGCCCCATCTTGGTAATGCTTGAGCCAAATTGGACATTTTCCAGCAAAGGGGAAATCTCCAGCATAGAAATGAGATTGGACGGAGACTCAGAATAGCCGTCAATTTCCAATTTTTCATTAGAAACATTAAAATTATCCAACCACGTATCTGCCGGCAGAATAGTAGTCAGCTCCTTCAAAAGCTCCATCTTGCTGACCTCGCTATCGACAATATTGTTAATCATTGAAAGCTCTCGATCTACTTTCTCGATCTCCTGGGAGATATTTTTCACTACCTCTACCTCAGGCTGCAAGGCCTTCAGCCGCTTGCTCAATTCCGCAGATACCAGACCGCTCTCATACTGCAAACCGAGAACCCAAGCCAAGCTCAAAACCACGATCAGAACCATCAGGCTAGCCGTGATCACAAGCTGGTTGACCTTGCGCTTGATTTTCTTCCCCTCAGCCAAAAAATTCAGCATAATCGGCTGATCTTCCAAGCCCCGAAGGGCTAGCCCGGTGGCCACCGACAAACTGGAGGCAATCTTACCCGGAATGCTCTTCGTAGTAAGCCCCCTCAGTGGGTTTAGGATTTTGACCTCCAAGCCAGTCTGAGCCTCGATGTATTCGGGCAAAAAACTACTATAGGCTTCGGTTCCGGTCAAGATCAGCTCATCGAGCTTTTTTTCCTCATCAGAAGAGCTAGAAAAAACCTGCATAGCAATTTCAAGCTCTCGGATGATATCCCTCCCCAAACTCACCGTAGACTCATCGATAAACTCATCGCCAGGCTCAAGGGCAGGGGTATCTTCCACCATCCCCTCTTGGGGTGGCGGCTCAGAGAGAGGGGGTAAGATGAGCGAATCTGCCTCTTGTCTGCTTTTTTCCGGATCCTCTTGGACCTCCTCAGCCCAGGATAGCCGCAAAGGGATCTGCTCATCCCTGCCGCCCATCACCCCGCCGTTTTCCTTCATCCGGCTATCGGCTATCCGGCTATCGGCGGCCTGCTCTATCTGCCGGATCGACTCGGCTGGCTTGGCTGGCTTATCGACTGGTTTGGCTGTTTCAGCGAATTTGGCCGTCTCTTCATTGATGTAAACATCTTCCAGCCTGTTTTGCAGCCGACCAAAGCTTCTGGCTACTTTAATATCTTTTCCAGCCATAATCACCAGCTCAACCCTGCTGTCGCCGATATCTACGATAGCCATAATTTTCTGATCGCTAAGATCGTTCTGGCTGATCAGCCAGCTCATTCCACCAAGGGTAGTAACATCCACGATCGGGGGCTTGGTCTCTTCCAGCGACAGGAGATTGACCGCCTTTTGCAAATCATCCTGTTTGACCACACCCAAAAGGATTTTCAAGGCCTCACCCTCCTGGCCAAGAACCTGGTAATCAAAGGCAATCCCCTGAACAGCAAAAGGAAGATGTCGCTCAACCTCATATTCCAGCATCTCATGAAGTTGCCTCTCATCAACCTTCGGCAGCAGGATCTCTTTCAGGGTTACCTTCTCTTTGGGAAGCCCGATGACGATCTGATCCTTTTTGATCCCTCTTGCCCGAATATAATTTTGCAGATCAAGACAAAGAGGATCAACCTCTCCCTCTGCCTCGCCCTTGCCTGAGCTTGGCGGCAGAGGAGGGTACTTCCTAATGAAATAGTCAATCAGGACAATTCCCTTCAGGGTCCGCCCAAGATGGGCAATCCGAAGAACACGATCCCGAAAATCAATACCTAAACTTTGCTGTAAATATGGCAAATTATAACTCCATCCTTGAAAACTTGTTGATCAATTTCCGGCTACATCCAAATCAGCACCACCGGCCCCATCAGTTTGATTCGGATCTTGGCTGTATTCGGGAATAAAATTATCATTCCAATACATAGGCATCCAATACTTGTCCGGATCCCTTCGGTTGATAAAAGAAGCTTTGATCGCCCGCTGGACCGGAGAGGCCTTCATGATAGCAGTTGAAATGATATAGTAAAAGGTAGGCGGGGGCTCATCCCGATAAAGGCCACCGTTTTGCTCTTTTGTTTTCTGGACCCCCTCAGGCGATTCAGGGATTAGTCCAGGATATAGGTCAATGTCATAAGCTACCTGAATAACCTCTGGACTGGCAGTATTGAGAATAAGAGCCCTTCTGGTTGAAGGTATATTTTCTAGCTCTGGATACACCCCAAAGTATCGTTTAAAAGTGGCGACTATCTTCTTTTTCTTGGCGATTTCCTCTTCGCTATCACCCTTTTCGATCCGAAGCTGGCGGATCAAGCTCAGCTCATCTTCATTATCAAACGGGGCATCCTTGCACCTATAGCCCTGATCATGCGATTCATACCAATCATCTTCCGCTCCAATCCCCGGCAGCTGATAGGTATGATCCTTATCCACCCAATCCATAATCGAAAAAGCAATCATACTCATCTCTTCAGTAAGAGGCTCTATACCACAATATTTTTCCAAAAATTTTTTGAGCGCATTTTCATTTTTGGCTAGATCATTCAAGCCAAGTTTATCCCCTGCTGCCCTAAAACCATATTTACATCTTCCACCAGCTAATTCAAAATTTCTAAACGTAGGAGCTGCCTTTGCCCCCCCATCTTCACTCTTGCCAAAGATCAACTCTCCGGTATCAAGATCTCGATAATGAGGCGATAGGTCTCCACAGATAGCCAGCTCATATCGACCAAGCTCTAGGCCAGCCCTGGCCAGATAATAAGCCTGGATTTCGTCGCCAAAATTCTTGCTAACCTCTACCTCCGTTCGAATAGAATGAGCAAATTCAAGGGCAATAAAGCTCAAAAGGAGTAAAACCCATAAAACCATCATCAGGGCAACTCCCTCAGAAGATTTTCCCCATCTTTGACTTAAGGCTCCAATACTCTCCTTGTGGGAGACTCCGATACTATTCTCCCCCTTATGAGGGCTCCTCATACTCTCCTCCCCTTAATTGGGGAACTGGGTTTAACATCAGCAGAAAACACCCGCACCACCCTTTGTTCATTATTGCTCACAATATCATTGCGCACACTCATTGCGCAGAAGCAGAAGCTGCATTTACCCTCCGCTCGACAATTGGGATAGGAATTTGAAGCCGCATAACCATCTCCTGCGCCTCTTGCCTCCCCTGCCTTTCTTCTCGATTCTCTTCCCCTTCTTTTAGCTTTCTATGAATAGTTACCTCAATCTTTTCAGGCAGCTCCCTGAGATATCCTTCTCCGCTACGCACATCCTCCAGCAGATTCCAGTCATCATACCACTGAGGCTCGGCATCAAGCTCTTCCACCTCCCCATAGGGCTTTTTTACTCCATAGTATCGGAAGGTAACGTCAACCACATCAGGATAAAGAGAGTGCCGATAAGATCTTGGCTTAAGCTCATCTGCCTCTTCCTCCTCATCATCATGAAAAATATCCTGGCCAAGCCAGGGGCTTTCTTCCATCACCAGGCCAGGTTTATTCTCATCCTGGCTGAGATAGTAAGACACAAGCCGCAAACTCCCCTTCTTCAGCTTCCGATCAATACCTGAAGCCGTGGTAATAAAGGTTACTCTTTTAGCCTCACCCAAAAATACTACCGGCCAGTTTTGCTGATTTTGATCGTATCTTTTTTCGCCAGAGGCATCAATCTCATACTTGCCCGGTTTACGTAATCCCAGACAGGATTTGATATCCTGAATTAGAATATCAAACACACAGCGCATCCGCTGCTGCTCGTCCAATCTCTTGGTGCCAGTCTCCCACGAGCTTGTTCCCAATCTGAATCCACCCATGGTCACGGCCATAATCATGGCCAGGATAGTCAGCGAGATCAAGATCTCAATAAGGGTAAACCCCTGCTGCTGCCGCTTCTGCTTCATTATTTCTTGCGCTCTTATCTCTTTCTTTCCCTCTCTTTTTCGTGCTCCTCAGTTCCTTTTTGCCAGCAGACACACCTGCTGCTAAGCACACAATGAGGATGAGGCTTTTATCAAGATGGCTTTAAGATGGCTTTCGATAAAACATCTTTAAGGTAGACAGCTCAACCTGCTTATCACGTTCGCCGCTCTTCCAGATGACCCGAACCGTGATCTTCTTCAGCAGAAATTTCTTATCCTCCCCAGACTTTTGCTTATCCCACTCCTGCTCAAGCTCAGGGACGACATAATCTTCATCCACGATCTCCCACCGATACCCCTGAAACAGGTCTTCTCCATCCTGGGCTCCAAACTCACCCTGACGCTCCAGGGCTTCGAAATCTTCCACATACAGACAGCCCAAGACCTCATCCATCTTGGCTCTTGCCCCCATCACTGCTCGGCTATAGTCTGCTGCTACCTTAACCGAACGCAACGAGCCGGAGAACAATTGAAATAAAGTAACCAGGCCGATGGCTAAAATCGCCACGGCGATCATCACTTCAAGCAGGGTAAAGCCTGCCGACTCCTTACTCATGGTCGGCTGCTCTCTGAACCTTGACCCGACCAGTGATCGGATCAACTTCGATCTGAAACGCCAGCTTAGAGTTGTCTACCGCTAGGGTAATGGTTCCACCACTCGACTCACCCTTAGGATAAAAGATAATATCTCCCACCCAAGAGCCAAGATCAGACTGCTTGTCTTCATTCTTATTCTTACTTTCATCCTGAGCAGGAAGGCCTTCGCCTTCAGCCTCCTGCTGCTCCTCCTGATCGCTTTCTGGCTCCTGATACGATAGACTCACCTCTTTGTTATCAAGCTTTGAGCATAAATTAACCCGCACTTGCCTCCTCTTGAGACCCTTTTCTGTCAGCTCAGAGTCTTTCCGTGGACTGGAGGTTGACTCTCCCTCAATCTGAGTAGGCTGATCAGGCTCATCTTCTAGTTTTCGAGCTAGAGTTTCATATACATACCCATGCTCGAAAATACTCACCGCATACTCTGATTTTTTGGAGATAGCCATCTGCCTCGTATAGCGCAAAACAGCGGACAGCTCACGAGCCGCGGCACGCAATTTCACATTTTCTAAAGACTTTCCTATCCGTGGAGCCGCCAGGGCTAAGGCTGCCCCCATGATGACGATTACGATCACCAGCTCAATGAGAGTGAAGCCCCCTTCGACAGCTAGGATAGCCTCTCTCCCCTTCTGAACTTTTCTGGCGATTTTCCACATCTTGAGTTAATCTATTCTTTCTCTTTTAGCTCTTTTTGACTACTCTCCCAGCTCTCGTACCGAACCAGAAGATGGGCCGCCTCCCCCTGTCTCACTCTCCTGCGATTCTTCGCAGATATCATCCTCTGTCCCCTGTTGTCCATCAGGTCCCGCAGAGCAGGGTTGAGCATCCTCAGCCCGATAATAATAATCATTTCCCCAAGGATCTTTGGGTAATTTTTTAATATACGGACCATCCCACCGACCACTGCCTGCTCCCTCGGTGTCTTCTACCAGTGCGCTCAGGCTCTGAGGATAATGGCCGACATCAAGCCGATAAGTATCAAGTGCGGTCTTAAACAGGGAGATTTGAGCCCGCGCTGCCTGAATCCGTGATTTTTCCACCTTGCCAAACATTCTTGGCCCAACCAGAGCAGCCAAAAGCCCAATGATAATCATAACAATAAGAAGCTCGATCAAGGTAAAACCTTCATGCCTTGATGCACTCAATATTTTCAGATACTTTTTCATACTTAAACCCCTCATGATAAGTTTTGAGTATTTTTTAGGGACCCTTCGACCGAGAGTGGATATTCTAGGATATTCACACAACCGGGAGCTGCTCTATTTAGTCTTTATTTAAGTCTTTATTTAAGTCTTTATTTATGCCTTATTTATGCCTTCCCCTACCATCGAGATCTAATTACCCTACATCGGGATCTCATTAATACTAAAGATAGCCATCAACATAGAAATAACAATAAAACCAACAACTAGACCCATGACCAGGATCATGGCTGGCTCCAGCATCGCTACCATTCGCTTGATAGTGGTGCGCGTCTGCCGATCATAGGCATCGGCCACTTTAAAAAGCATAGCTTCCAGTTGCCCGGTCTCCTCACCAACATCAATCATATGAATAGCCATAGGAGGAAACAGTCGAGATTGTAGCAACGGCCCGGATATCTTTTCTCCTTCCTTAATTCTTCCCTGAATCTCCTTAATAGCCTTGGCCAAAACGGAATTGCCTACGATATCCTTGACAATGGCCAAAGATTGAAGTATTGGCACACCGCTTTGGACCAAAGTCCCAAGGGTTCTACTAAATCTTGAAACCTCGATCTTTTGAGTTAAATTTCCTAGAATCGGAAGCCGCAGCTTGAGCAAATCCCAATGCCACCTGCCACTATCCGTCCTTAGGTATTGCCTGACCAGCAAAAACAGCATCACCATAACCCCAACGATCAACCACCAATAGGTAATTATCAGGTTGCTGAATCCTAAAAGCAGCCTGGTAGGCAGAGGGAGGGTCTGTCCCATATCAGCAAAGATCTGAGTAAATTTCGGAACTACAAAGGTCAAAAGCACCACTACCGCCCCTCCACCGACGAGGGTCAAAAGTAGGGGATAAATTAAAGCTGAGGTAACACTTTCCTTGAATTCCTGAGAACTTTCCAGAAATTCGGCTAGTCTACTCAAGACATTTTCCAGAACGCCGCCCGATTCCCCAGCCTTGACCATGCTGATATAGAGCTTGGAAAAAACCCTTGGATGCCGGGCTAGAGCATCAGCAAAATGACTTCCACCATGAACGCTTTTCTGAACATCAGCTATGATCCGGCTAAGTTTCTTATTTTCCGTCAGCTCAGTCAGTATGGTCAGGCTTCTGTCCAGCGGTACTCCTGAGGAAGTTAACGTGGCTAGTTCACTGGTGAAAACCAGAACATCCCTTTTTTTAATCCTCTGACCGAAAGAAAAAGAAGATGTTTTTTTCTCAGCCGAAGCAGATAACTTTCCCTTCTCTTCAACCCTGATAGGGAAATAGTTTGCCTCATGCAGCCGGCTAATTACCGCCTTCTTGTCTTTGGCCTCAATAGTGCCGGTAACCAGTTTACCAAGTCTATCCGTTGCTTTATAGGTAAAAACCGCCATGAAAAACCTTATATCCCCATCCAGATTCTGAATATCAAAGGGTACATGTTCTCCTACATCCCGATAGTGTCCAGAATCTCAGCCTCATCCTCTTTGGTAACCCGCAGCACCTCTTCGATGGTGGTAATGCCCTTCTTTACCTTTTCCCAGCCATCTTCGCGCAAAGTTTTAAGTCCACCCTGAATAGCCTTTTGACGAATAATATTGGCCCCAGTCTTCTCAACAATCAGTCGTCGAATCGTCTCATTGATAAGGAGCAATTCATAGATTCCGGTTCTCCCCCGATAGCCAGTATTCTTGCATTCCTCACATCCTCGACCACGATAGACAATTGAGCTTTCCTTTGGCGACAGATTCATGCTCGCCAAAACCTTTTTATCCGGAATCACCGCCTGCTTGCACCGCTTGCAAATAGTGCGAACCAGCCTCTGGGCCAAAACTCCCTCCAGGCAGGAAGCCACTAGATAGCCCTCAACCCCCATATCCAAAAGCCGGGTAACCGCTCCGCAAGAATCATTGGTGTGCAGGGTGGAAAATACCAAATGCCCGGTCAGAGCGGATTGAATAGCGATCTCTGCGGTCTCAAGGTCTCGGATTTCACCAATCATCATGATATCCGGATCCTGGCGGACAATCGAGCGCAATCCACTGGCAAAGGTCAAACCGATCTTCGGATTCACCTGAATCTGATTCACCCCGCTCAATTGGTACTCTACCGGGTCCTCAACAGTGATGATTTTTTTATCCGGGGAATTGATTTTCTCTAAGGCCGCATACAGGGTCGTGGTCTTGCCGCTTCCCGTAGGTCCAGTAACCAGGATGATCCCGTGAGGCTTGCGAATCAAAGCCTCAAACTGAGCAAGCTTATCCTCTGGAAAGCCAAGCTCCTCCAAGGTCAACAAGATACTGCTGCGGTCAAGAATTCGCATGACCACACTCTCTCCATATAGAGTAGGAACAGTAGACACCCGAAGGTCAATCTTTTTGCCAGCAACCCTAAGCCTGACCCGGCCATCCTGGGGCAGACGCCGCTCGGCAATGTTCAAATTAGCCATAATCTTTATTCGGGAGGTAATGGCCGCCTGCAGCCTCTTGGGAGGAGATTCGATATCGTGCAAGATACCGTCGATTCTGAGCCGAACCAGGAGCTTGTCTTCAAAGGGCTCAATATGGATATCACTGGCTCCGTCATCAATCCCCCTGGTAATAATCAGATTGACCAACTTGATGATCGGGGCCTCGGAAGCCATATCCCGCAATTGATTGATATCTTCATCCTCAGTGGTGCTAACCAACTGCATTTCATCTTCGTTCATATCCCCGATGATCCGCTCCATAGTCGTGGCCCCACCGCCATACTGCCGATCAATAGCGGCCAGGATATCGCTTTCTTTGGAAACATAGAGTTTCAATTTGCAGCCGGCAAAAAGGCTAATCTCATCAATAGTGGAAAAGTCCAAAGGGGCAGAGGTAGCTATAGATAGAACACTATCTTTCATCTCCAAGGGGAAGAATTTGTACTGCTTCATGAACTGCGGAGAAAAATCAATGCCCAAAAACGGCGTCTCTGGATATTCCGAAGCAGACAAAAAGGGCAAACCCAGATATTCGCTCAAAGCCCTATAGACATTTTCTTCGGAAACAAGACCAAGGTCCATTAAAATCTTCTCAAGAGGCTGTCTGGTGTTTTTCTGCTCTGCAAGGGCTCTGTCGAGATCCTCCTGGTCAATCAACTTTTGATTTAACAGCAGCTCACAAATTCTCTTGTTATTATAGCTAATCATGTTATTATAGCTAATCATGAAACCTCGAAGAGGCTAACTAAATGGAAACAAAACATATTGATTTTCAAAATAATGTTTACAGTATATCTAATCTGAAATTCTAAGTCAACAATCACCTGCCCATATTTCCAACTTCTAACTTTGCTCTTTCTGTTGAAGGTAAAATACCAATTTATGGAGAAATAATCAATGAAATTATTCATTCAGACCCGCACAATCTACCCAATGAGAAACACATGATAAGAAACACAGTATTTGGATGTTCCCTCAATCTTTCCATCTTCAAGCCATCAAGAGCAAGAAAAAGAATAGTGTAATAATCCTTGCAGATCTTTCCCTACTATGATATATTTTATAGTCGCTATATCTAACCTGTTATTTAACATAAACAATAACCTTATAGCTAAGGGAGGCGACCTTATTGCTGAAAGTATCAATGAAACAACTCTTAGAGGCAGGCGTTCATTTCGGTCATCAGTCGAAGAGATGGCATCCTCGGATGAAGAAGTATATCTTCGGGGAAAGGAACGGAATCTATATTATTGATCTTCAAAAGACTTTACGCAAGTTTAAAGAGGCGTATCAATTTGCTCGCGATGTGGTAGCCCAAGGGGAGAGCATACTTTTTGTAGGTACCAAAAAGCAGGCCCAGGACGCCATTGTAGAGGAAAGCCAGCGGTGTGGAATGTTCTATGTCCGGCACCGGTGGTTAGGTGGCATGCTGACCAATTTCGAGACCATTCGAAAGAGTATTGAGCGAATGAAAAAATTGGAAGAGATGAAAAGCACTGGAATCTTTGAATCTCTGCCTAAAAAAGAAGTGCTGAAATTGGAAAAGCAATATGAAAAAATGAAAAGAGTCCTAGAGGGCATTCGGGACATGAATAAACTGCCAGGGGCAATTTTCGTGGTTGACCCAAAACGGGAAAGGATTGCCGTAAGTGAGGCCAACAAACTGGAAATTCCCGTCATTGCCATTGTTGACACCAATTGCGATCCTGAGGGAATTGATTACGTCATTCCGGGTAATGATGATGCTATTCGGTCAATCAAATTAATCACCAGTAAAATTGCCGATGCGGTCATTGAAGGAAATGCTGAATTTGTGGCTAATGCCGAGATGGCTGCCCGAAGTGAGCAAGATGAACAGATGAATGAACAAGAGGCTGGCGCTGCTGCTCAGCAATAGTCTTTAAGCTTAGTTTCCTCATAAGGTGAGATCAAAACAAGAGGGAGATATTGAATGAGTATTTCGGCTCAACAGGTAAAGGAGTTACGGACCAAAACCGGCATTGGTTTTATGGATTGCAAGCAGGCCTTGGAAGAGACAGGCGGAGACATGGAAAAGGCTATCGAATACCTGCGGAAAAAGGGATTGGCTACCGCAGCCAAAAAGGCCGGGCGAGCAACCAAACAGGGACTAGTTACCTCGTATATCCATGGGAACGGAAAGATTGGGGTATTGCTTGAAATTAACTGTGAGACAGATTTTGTAGCCAGAACACGCGATTTTCAGGAGTTAGCTAAAGATATCGCCATGCAGATTGCCGCCTCCAAACCACTCTATGTATCAAGAGAGGATGTGCCGGCAGAATGCATTGAAAAAGAAAAAGAAATCGTCAGAGCCCAAATTGGGGACACCAAGAAACCTGAAGAGATTCTGATGAAGATTATCGAGGGAAAACTGGAAAAAGGTTTTTACGCTAAGGTATGCCTGCTGGATCAACCCTTTATTAAAGATGATACCAAAACGGTCAAATCCCTTATTACCGATAAGATTGCCCAGCTTGGTGAAAATATCACTATCTCCCGTTTTGCCCGCTATGAGCTTGGGGAACTAGCTGAGTAAGATAAAAAGTAAGATTAAAAAGATGGTGCCTGAATGGATAGAAGACGATTCCGAAGAATCTTGCTTAAACTCAGTGGAGAGGCTCTGAAGGGTGAGAAAGCCTATGGTATTGACAATGCAACGGTAACCGCTATCGCTGAGGAAATCAAAGGGGTAAGGGACCTTGGGGTTGAAATCGCGGTCGTGATCGGCGGTGGCAACATCTATCGCGGCTCATCGGGAGATGTGGAATGCGTTGAGAAGACCTCGGCAGATTACATGGGAATGCTGGCTACGGTTATCAACGGACTGGCCTTGCAGGGAGCATTGGAAAAAATCGGCCTCTACACCAGGGTGCTGACCGCTATTGAGATGCACCAGTTGGCCGAGCCTTATATTCGTCGCCGGGCTATTCGTCATCTGGAGAAGGGACGGGTGGTCATTCTGGCAGGAGGGACAGGAAACCCTTATTTTACTACGGATACGGCCGCGGCCTTGCGGGCCATTGAAATCGGTGCGGAAGTTATCCTGAAGGCGACCAAAGTCGATGGCATATACAGCTCCGATCCCTTAAAAGATAAAGAAGCTGTAAAATACGAAGAATTGACTTATATGGATGTCTTAAAAAAGCAACTCAGCGTCATGGACAATACGGCTATTTCACTGTGTATGGATAATCACCTGCCTATTATTGTTTTCAATTTTAAGCAAAAGGGGAATATCCGAAAGATTATCTTGGGGGAAAAAATCGGCTCAATTGTCAGAGGAGATTAAGAATGCGACTGGCGATCTATGATGAGATAGAAAAAAAGATGACCCAGCGAATTGAGGGTTTGAGGAGGGAATTTAACCAGGTCCGGACAGGGAGGGCTTCGGCTGCTTTGCTGGATGGAATCAAGGTTGACTATTACGGAACCCCCACTCCTATCAATCAAATGGCTTCGATCTCTGTTCCTGATCCGCGAACCTTAGTCATCCAACCGTGGGATATTACCATTCTTAATCAAATTGAAAAGGCGATTTTAAAATCAGATCTTGGTATCCACCCAACTAATGATGGCAAGGTTATCAGATTGACTATCCCTATGCTTACCGAAGAGCGGCGAAAGCAGCTTGCCAAAAATGTTCGCAATATCGCTGAAGAGGCCAAAGTCGCCATCCGAAATATCCGCCGGGAAGCCAATGATAAGCTAAAGGAAATGGAAAAATCCAAAGAGATTACTGAAGATGAATATCACGCAGCCTTAAAAGAGGTCCAAAAAATCACTGATAATTACATAGAAAAAATTGGAGAATCATGTCTCGCAAAAGAAAAGGAGATTATGGAAATTTAACCAATCGGGCCAGATAAGGTTTTTCTGGTTTATTCTCATGAAGCAAAATCCCTCCTCTTCCTTATCTTAAAACTCCTTCTCCAAAAACAAAGGAATAAAGTAGGGTCAAGATCTTCAGCAAAATCTACATGAATAGAGGGAGGAAGATTGTCATTCGATTTTCGTGTGGTGGCGAAAGATAAGCAAACCAGAGCCAGATCAGGAGAATTGATCACGCCCCATGGCAAAGTGAGCACACCGGCATTTATGCCGGTCGGAACCCAGGCTACGGTTAAGGCTATGACACCAGAGAGCTTACTGTCCATTGGCAGTGAGATCATTCTGGCCAATGCCTATCACCTCTACTTGCGGCCGGGAGCAGAACTCATCAATTCACTAGGCGGATTACATGCGTTTATGAACTGGAAACTTCCAATCCTGACCGACAGCGGTGGATTTCAAATCCTCAGCCTGAGCAAAAGCCGTGACCTTACTGAGGAGGGAGTGATTTTCCGCTCCCATCTTGATGGAAGCAAACACTGCCTCAGACCGGAGGATTCAATCGGAATTCAACAACTTTTGGGCAGCGATATCGCTATGGTTCTCGATGAATGCATCCCCTATCCTGCTGATTATGATTATGCAGCTCGTTCCATAAAACTAACCATCCATTGGGCGGAACGATGTCGGCAGGAATTTCAAAAAAAAAAGAAGGATCAGGCGCTTTTTGGGATTGTCCAAGGAGGAATTTATCCCAAGTTACGTGAGCAATGTGCTCTGGCTTTACTTCAGATGGACTTTGACGGTTATGCAATCGGTGGGCTAATGGTAGGCGAGCCCGTAGAGACTGCTTACGAAATTGTAGCCTCCACCGCCCCGATTCTGCCTGAAGATCGGCCCCGCTATGCTATGGGTGTTGGACGGCCTGAGGATATCTTCTACTGTGTGGCCTCAGGCATCGACCTATTCGATTGTGTACTTCCGACCAGGAATGCACGAAATGGCTGTTTATTTACTTGGCAGGGGAAAGTAACCATAAAGAATGCCCGCTATAGCCGAGATGCCGCTCCCCTTGATCCAAACTGCAGCTGCTATACCTGCCGCAATTTTAGTCGAGCTTACCTGCGGCATCTTTTTATCAGCGGAGAAATCTTAGCCTGTATCCTGAACACCATTCATAATCTTTATTTCTATATCCAACTTGTAAAAAATATCGGCCAAGCCATCAGTGGTGGATATTTCTTTGATTTTTGGCAAAATTTCCTGCATGCACAGGCTCATGAAGATCAAGATAGTGATTGACATGAGATCGAAAAGGAGCTGATTATGCTTTATTTAATTTTTGCTATGGCTGCGAACGCACCGACTGGTCAGCAACAGCCTAGCGGGAGCTTTGGAGCTGCCCCGCTAGTCGTTATGATCCTCATCTTTATCATCTTCTACTTTCTCCTAATACGTCCTCAGCAAAAACAGCAGAGAAAACTACAGGAGATGCGGGCCGGTCTGAAAAAGGGAGACAAGGTTATCACTACCGGCGGTATATATGGCGTGATCGTTGGCATCAGCGATGACATCGTCAGCCTCCAGATCGCAGATAAGGTAAAAATTGACATCGCTAAAAATGCCATCGCCATCAAAAGAGAAGAAGGAACCTGAAAAAGGGCGTTCGGTTTGGAGCCTATTATTAGAGCCTATCATTGATGTTAAGATCGCAGATAAGGTAAAAATTGACATCGCTAAAAATGCCATCGCCATCAAAAGAGAAGAAGGAACCTGAAAAAGGGGTTTTGGTTTGGAGCCTATTATTGATGTTAAGATTTTGAAAGATAATCCCAAGGTCCGAATCTACCTGGAGCGAGCCGATAAGCACCTTGAGGGAATTGGCTATACAGAGCATGGGCTGCGACATGCAACCATCACGGCTATCTTCAGTCAAAAAATATTGCGCTCATTAGGCTATCCCCAAGATATTGTCCGCTTGGCTGGTGTGGCTGGATTCTTGCATGACATCGGAAATGTATGTGGACGGGTGAATCATGGCCAGTCGGGAGCTATTATCGCCCACAGCATCCTGTCAGAATTGGGGATGCCGAGCATGGAAATCGTAGGCATCATGGAGGCTATCGGCAACCATGAAGAAGAGTGCGGCCAGCCAACCAGCGAAATTGCCGCGGCCCTCATTCTGGCAGATAAAGCAGATGTTCATCGTTCCCGGGTCAGAACCACTCGGTTCATCAACTTTGATATCCACGATCGGGTTAATTATGCAGCCGAGCGCTCCAATGTGCAGGTTTCAAAAAAGAATCGAACTATCTCGCTGCTGATCAAAATTAATACTGAGATTTCGCAAGTCATGGAATATTTTGAAATTTTTTTATCAAGAATGATTATTTGCCGAAAGGCAGCTAAGGTACTCTCTTGTGAATTTGAGTTAATCATCAATGGGAACAAGCTGCTTTAGGCTGTCTATAAAGCAGCTCAGTCTCTGCATTGATTTTATGACCAATTCATAAGAAGTGCCCATAATATCTTTTAATCTATTAACTACTAAAGCTATTAACTACGAAAAAATAATCAAACCAAGTTTTTCTTAAGGAGGAAATAAAGGTGAAAAGTAACCTCAAGTGGAGATTCTGGCTCATAACCATTATCATCTTGTTATCTGTAATATACGTCATACCGACGTTTCTGGGGTCTAAGCTTCCGTACTGGTGGAGGAAACCTCTACCTACAGATAAGATTCATCTGGGGCTTGATTTGCAGGGAGGCATGCACCTGGTCTTAGGGGTAAAATTGGAGAAAGCGATTGAAAATGCCCTTGAAGGTACAGTCAGCGCCCTGAAAGACGAGATTCAGAAAAAGGGTGCGGTCTATGATTACATCAAACGGGTTGATCGGCGGTCCATAGAGTTGAATCTGGTAAAAGCCGATTTTGTGCCCAAGGTTCAGGAAATTCTCAATGACTATTTCAATTTTACGATCACCCATCCTTACCAGGGATCAGAGACGAAATTTTTACTAACCTTCAAGGAAGCAGAGATTGCCCGCCTTCGCGAGTCAACTATTGAGCAGGCCAGAAAAACCATCACTGACCGAATCGATCAGTTTGGGGTTGCCGAGCCGACAGTAGCCAAGCAGGGAGAGGATCAAATCCTTGTCCAGTTGCCGGGCATAAAAGATACGCAAAGGGCCATTGATCTGATCGGTAAAACGGCTCAACTGGAATTCAAGCTCGTAGATGAGGAGCACAGCCTCGATAAGGCCCTGCAGGGGGATATCCCTGAGGGAAGCGAAATTCTATATGAGCGATCTCGGGATAAGGTTACCGGTCAAATAGTGAAAAAACCCTACCTTCTGAAGAAAACCGCTCTCATGACCGGAAACCTCCTAACTGATGCCAGGGTCCAGCCGGGAGAATTTGGCACCCCCTATGTTACTATGACCTTTAACAAATTCGGAGCCATGCTGTTTGAGCAGATCACCGGGGAAAATGTGGGCAAGCGTCTGGCCATTATCCTGGATGATAATGTCTACTCAGCACCGGTAATACGTGAAAAAATCGGCGGCGGCAGAGCTCAGATTACCGGCAACTTCACCGATGAAGAGGCTAGAGATCTAGCCATTGTGTTGCGGGCAGGTGCGCTTCCAGCGCCGGTTGAGATTCTAGAGCAGCGAACTGTTGGCCCTTCTTTAGGATATGATTCCATTCGGATGGGAATTATCTCTTTTATTATTGGAACCGTACTGGTTATCGTGTTTACGCTTCTCTATTATAATCTGTCTGGCATCATAGCCAATATTGCCACCTTTTTAAACATTCTTATCGTCCTTGCCTTTATGGCCGCCTTCAAAGCTACGCTCACCATGCCCGGCATTGCCGGAATTGTCCTAACCGTTGGTATGGCTATGGATAATATTGTTATTATCTTCGAGCGGATTCGGGAAGAGCTCGATTTGGGAAAAACAGCTGGAGCGGCTATCGCAGCAGGGTATGATAAGGCATTTTCTGCGGTCTGGGATTCTGCCATGACCAATGTGATTGCGGCCATCATCCTGTATATATTTGGTACTGGACCGGTCAAGGGTTTTGCCATTACCTTGAGCGTTGGCTTGATCAGCGGGGTATTCACTGCCGTTGTCCTGACCCATTTTATCTTTGATTGGCTATTGCTCAAGAGAAATATCACCAAGCTCAGCATATAGTTTCAATATATTTATATATAAATTATAAATTATAAATTTAAATTGAAAAATAGTCCAAAACGGAGGATTTAATAATGAGATTATTTAAAAATGCGCACTATGATTTCATGGGAGCCCGCAAATGGGCCTTTCTGGGGTCATCCCTGCTGATTATTCTGGGGCTGATCTCCCTGGTGGTCAGAGGACCGAAGTTTGGAGTTGATTTTGCTGGTGGTACAATCGTCCAGGTAAAATTCCTAAAAGGAACTGTTGATTTGGCTAAAATTCGTAACGCTCTGGGAGAGCTTAACCTGGGTGAGATCACTATTCAACAAATTGGAGCAAAAACTGATAACGAGATTCTCATTAGTATGCAAAAGACAACCAGCTCCCTTGAAGGATTGAGTGAAGATATTAAAAAGGCGCTGGCTAAGAGTTTTCCTCAGCAGGAATTTGAAATCCGTCGGGTAGAGATGGTTGGTCCGAAGGTAGGAGCGGATCTGCGGACCAAGGGGCTGTGGGCCATGATTCTGGCCCTGGGAGGTATTTTAATTTATGCCTGGTGGCGGTTTGATTTTGCCTTTGCCGTAGGCGGCATTGCGGCTTTGATTCATGATGTTCTCGTCACTATAGGGGCAATCTCCCTGACCAACAGAGAATTCAGTCTGACTGTGCTTGCGGCTCTGTTGACCATTATCGGATATTCCATTAATGATACGATCGTTATTTATGACCGTGTCCGCGAAAATCTCCGATTGAAGCGGGGCGGAAACACTCTCTCTGAAATCCTCAACACCTCGGTTAATGAGTGTCTAGCCCGTACCCTGCTGACAGCTTTGACCACCTTCTTTGTGGCTATTTCTTTGTTTCTGTTTGGCGGACAGGTAATCAATGATTTTGCTTTCTGTATGGTTATTGGTGTAGTTACTGGATGCTACTCAACCATTTTTATTGCCAGTCCGATTGCTCTGTGGGTTCACGAGAAGGAGAAAGCCAGAGCACAGGTGGCCACGGCTTCAGCAAGCAGCCGAATGGCCACTCACGGAGCGAAAACAACGACTAGTAAAATCGCGGCTATGGATAAGGCTCAAAAATCAGCTAAGAAAGGATAAGTTGTTTTTTCGCCCAAAATTGTGCATTTTTGTTGGCTAGAGGGACCAGCTAGAGGTTTTTCCGCCAAGGGCAAGAGCAGATACAATTAACCCGCTCAATTGTAGGAGGAGTGGATCTTGTGTCCGCCCAAAATTGTGCATTTTTGTTGGCTAGAGGGACCAGCTAGAGGGACCAATAAGGAGGCAAGGAATAAAAAATAAGATGACCAGGCAATGGTGGCAACTTGAGACCAGTGAGCTTGGAGCCTTGCTGGCTACGGACCTGCTCTCTGGGCTCAGTCAGCAGGAGGCCAGAGTCAGGCTGGAAAAGTATGGGGCAAACCAGCTTAAGGAGAAAAAAGGACCTGGCCCGTGGCGGATATTTCTTTCCCAGTTTCAGGATTTCATTGTCTGGGTTCTAATCAGTGCAGCCCTTATCTCTGGGTTCTTAAGAGAGTGGGTTGATGCCCTGGCTATTTTGGTAATTATTGTTCTCAATGCCATTTTGGGCTTTATCCAGGAATATCGAGCCGAAAAATCCCTGGCTGCCTTAAAAAAGCTCTCAAGCCCTACCTCTAAAGTTATCCGGGATGGAAAGCAGATGATCGTGCCATCTGCTGATCTGGTGATTGGAGACCTGATTACGCTAGAGGCAGGCGATCATGTGCCTGCTGACTGCCGCCTAATTTCCTTAACCCCTGGGTTTGCCACCCAGGAGGCCAGCTTGACCGGAGAATCGAATCCGGTAGCTAAGACAACCCTAGCCCTTGAGGAAAAGGGAATTCCGCTAGCTGACCGAGCAAACATGGTCTATCTAGGCACATCTGTGGTCTCGGGCAAAGCCAAAGCAGTGGTGGTCGAGACTGGCATGCAGACCGAGCTTGGTAAGATTGCTGGTATGATTCAAGAGATCGAGCACGAATCAACACCGCTGCAAAAGAGGCTGGAGCAGTTCGGTAAGTGGATAGTATATTTATGTTTTGTCCTAGTAGGCCTTATCTTCCTGCTCGGCATCCTTCGTGGGGGAAAGCTGCTCGATATGTTCCTCACCGCTGTAAGCCTAGCGGTAGCCGCTATACCAGAAGGGCTTCCGGCAGTAGTAACCATAGCCTTGGCTCTGGGCGTTCAGAGAATGGTCAAGCGCCATGCGCTCATCAGAAAACTCCCCTCGGTAGAATCTCTTGGCTCGGCCACGGTTATCTGTTCGGATAAAACAGGAACCTTAACCAAAAACGAAATGACCATTCAGGAGGTTTACGCCGCCGATACCCTTTTTCGGGTAACAGGAATCGGATATACCCCAAATGGGGAATTTCTGGTCGCAGAAAAGCCCATCAACCCTTCGGATTATCCGCAATTGCATAAGCTTTTCACCTGCGGAGCCCTGTGCAACGGGTCCCACCTGGTTGAAGAGTGCGGCCTATACAAAATAATTGGAGATCCGACCGAAGGGGCTATTCTGACCGCAGCAGCTAAGCTGGGATTATGGAAAAGCAAGCTGGAGGAGGAATTTACACTGGTTGAAGAGATCCCTTTTGATTCTGACCGGAAAAAAATGACCGTGATCTGCAAAAGCAAAGATGGCAGATTTGTGGCTTTTGTGAAAGGAGCCCCTGATATCCTGCTAAACGACTGTATCAGCCTCGAAAGAGGCGCCGCGGTGGAGGCATTGAGCCAACATGAGCGAGACAAGATACTGCAGGTCAACACTGAGATGGCTAATCAGGCCATGCGGGTTCTGGCCCTGGCTTATCGAATATTCGATGTGGCTCCGACAGACTATGGAGCCAAGATGATTGAAAAAGATCTTACATTCCTTGGGCTTGTGGCCATGATCGACCCGGCAAGGGAAGAGGTTCGAGAGGCTATCAAAAAGTGTAAGAGCGCGGGTATCAAAACGGTCATGATTACTGGCGATCACAAGAATACGGCCATGGCCATCGCCCGGCAGTTAGGATTTTTCGAGAAGGATTCACTCGCCCTAACCGGTGATGAGCTCGATGCTTTGAGCGAAGATGAGCTTTGCCAAAAAGTGAAAAAAATCGCTGTCTATGCCCGCGTCTCACCGGAACATAAGCTTCGGGTTGTTTGTGCCTGGCGAAAACAAGGGGATATTGTGGCCATGACCGGCGATGGCGTCAACGATGCGCCAGCCTTGAGGGAGGCTGACATCGGCGTAGCCATGGGCATAACCGGAACCGACGTCACCAAAGAGGTTTCTGATATGGTGATCACGGATGATAATTTTGCTTCCATCGTGGCTGCGGTTGAAGAAGGGCGAGGCATTTATGATAACATCAAAAAATTTATTCACTATCTGCTCTCTTGTAATGCGGGCGAGATACTGGTTATGCTGGTGGCCTCACTTTTCGGAATGCCAGTACCATTGCTGCCTATCCATATCCTATGGATAAATCTGGTAACTGATGGGCTGCCTGCTCTGGCGCTGGGTGTTGATCCTGTTGACCAGAATATCATGAGTCGGCCCCCCCGTCCTGCCCATGAAGCAATAATCAGCAAGAGCCGGGGATGGATAATTATATTTCAGGGCTCTTTCATAGCTGCTTGCAGCCTGCTTGCTTTCAGCTTTGTTCTGTTTATCGAAAAAGAAAGCCTAAGCTGTGCCAGAACAGCAGCCTTTATCGTTCTGGCCTGCTCACAGCTTTTCCACTCCTTTAATTGCCGACACATGAGCGAATCCCTGTTCAAGATCGGGTTTTTCACCAATAGGAAATTGATTCTTGCCGCTGGAATTTCCTTCCTCCTGCAGATGGCGGCCGTGTATGTACCATCCTTGCAGTCGATATTCAAGACGCGGCCTCTCGGGCTTTTCGACTGGGTGCTGGTATTGGCTGTGTCCTCATTCCCGCTCTGGGCAATGGAGATAGTGAAAAAAGTGCGAAAATTCAGATTCGCTCACCCTTGAAGAAGCTTATCCCTTCATAAAATCATAAAATCATAAAATCATATCATCTTCTAAAAAGCCCTATCTTCTAAAGCTAAGTTCTAAAGCTAAGACCTGAAACTTAACCGCTTTTCGCTCTTATCAAAAAAACTTCTCATCAAACATCAAAAAATTTTTTTTCCAAAATTTTAATTTATTTTTTATATTTTATTCTAAAAATTATTGAATATAAATTTTTTATTTTTTTTACTTGATAAATGATTTTAATTAATTTAAAATTAAAATAAGTAAATTTATATACATCTCTTATTATTTTTTAATTAATAAAAAAATCATTAATTGCAATAGCTTTAATTGTAATTTTGAGCAACCGAAGTCTTTGGTTTGTTTCCTTGTCTTTTGATCATAATCTGTTGATCATAGGTGAAATTGATGAACATTATGAAGAAGACTTCAAGGAGGTGAAGTAAATTGTAAGCTTTAAATTAAATTCAATTAATTTGCTAACTAGTATTAGTATTAGTATTATATTTGTTAACCAGCTTACAGGGGGGAAATGATTGGAAATTAAACTAAATGCAGTCTAAACGGTTTTTTCGCTAAGTAAATATAATTTAACAATAACCTCTCAAGGCCAAAAAACTTAAGATTGGCCTTTAGTTATAGTGATTGCGTACTTGGCGAGAAAACCACTAAAGTGAGGAAACGTGATCTATGAGGTACCGTAGCTTAAAAAAATTTTTTTCTCTCTGGGCAGTGCTGCTGATTGCTTTAGTCATACCAGCAGCCGGTTCGGCAAAGTCACTGTATATGTTAGCTAACCATCATATAAACCAGTTTGATGCTTGGAATATTAACCCTGATGGAACAGTAACCTATCAGGCTACCTATAATTTATCATTTGTTAACGAGCCTTCCGGGATGGGAGTTGATGCAGATTCAGCCACCCTGTTTATAACAGATGAATTTAATGTACCGGGTAATGATCCTGCCATCGAACTGGTAAATGCGGTTAGTATGAAATCCTTGGGAAAGGTTGTAGTGCTTGACGCCTCTGGCAAGCCGGTTCGCAATCTGGCTGGAATTGATGTAGATGATAAGAATAATATCGTCTACATTGTGAAAAGGAATACCCCAGACATTTATGTCTATGACTGGGATCCTAATTATATCAATGCGCAAGATCCTGATAATGTTATTGTGGATGCTCGAGCTATGAGACTGAGAGCTGGCTATCCCAAAGCTCTGACTGGAGTTTCTGGTATGTTTGGCATTGCCCTTGATGAGAGAGAGGGAGTGCTCTATGTAGCAGATTCCAAAGGCAAAATGGTCAAAGGATTTGACACTAATACCTGGAATGAGGTCTTAAGTTATACACCAAGTATTGTCCCCTGCGGTATTGCAGTTGACAGGAGAAGAAAAATTATCTATACGACAGCCCCTGACTTAGCTAAGGAGGAGTGTTGCTTTGGATTAAGAAATATCTTTGGCCACGATGGCTTCACCATCATAAGTAAGTATGATATAACCACTGGATCAGAAACGATAATGGATATGAGAAAAGTCGGCTTGGATCATGGCGGTATGGGCCTTGGAGTGGATGAGATTACAGGCTATCTATATGTTACTGGAGGATGCACTGGTGATGACTTAACTATCTGGGATCCGAATCCGACCAATCCTCCCGCTCCTGATATTCCATTCACTCTGCTACAAAATACAGGTCAAATTGGAAATCCAGCCGCTCTGAGTATTGGAAATATCAGCTATAATCCCCTTAATCTTAAGATCCTTGAGTCAAAATGTGTGAACGCAGGGGAAGAGATGACTTATTCGATCTGCTATGGAAGTGAGGAGAAAAAAGACTTTGACGTTACCAATATAAAAATTGTCGATAACTTGCCAGATCCCAGCAAAGTAAGTTTTATCTCGGCAACTGATGGCGGAGTCTATGATCCTGCAACTAATACTGTAACTTGGCATCTCGGTGATTTGCCGGGCGGGTCCCCCCCGCGTTGCGTTCAAGTGACGGTCCTGGTAAACCCTGCTCTTCCCCAAATGGAGTACATCACCAACTTCGCCACCATCACTTCTGATCAGACTCCGCCCACGACCGTAGCTGATGAGCGGCGCATCTGCTGCCTGCCCTACTGTCCAACTCCATCTGATATCACCATCAATAAGATTACTGAAGAGTGCAAGGCGCAAGTATTCTGGCCTGAGCCAGACTTTGGTGTCTGCGGTCCGGTGACGGTAATTAGTAATCATAAGCCTGGTGATCTATTTCCCATAGAATGTGGTGCTACAGGGCCTATAGTTACTTACACGGCTCAGGATGTAGACGGGAAAATCGTTGGCGAGTGCACCTTTACCCTACCGATCGTAAACGATGGCCCATCCATTGAATATTGCCCGACCAACATCCCACCCCAAGATAATGAACCAGGAAAGTGTGGAGCGCGGGTTGATTGGACTCCACCAAAATTTGCCGATGATTGCAGCCTGAAGGTAACTAGCACCCATAACCCTGGCAGTTTCTTTGAGGTTGGAACAACGGAAGTTACCTATGAAGCGGTGGATAATTGCGGAATTCCGATAAGTTGTACCTTTACTGTTACAGTCAAGGACAGCGAACTACCCCAGTGCATAGCCAAGGACATCACCGTGCAGCTTGATGCCAGCGGCCAGGTCTCTATCACCCCCTCAGATGTAGATAATGGCTCATCCGACAATTGCGGCATTGCCAAGATGGAGGTCTTCCCTAATGCTTTCACCTGCGACAATATCGGCCCTAATCTGGTTACCCTGACCGTAACTGATACCAGCGGCAATCAGAGCACCTGCACAGCTACGGTAACGGTGGTGGATCCCATTCCTCCTGAGGCCAGGGGTAAGAACATCACCGTGCAGCTTGATGCCAGCGGCCAGGCCTCTATCACCCCCTCAGATGTAGATAATGGCTCAGCCGACAATTGCGGCATTGCCAAGATGGAGGTTTCCCCCGATACCTTCACCTGCGCCGATGCTGGCAAGAAAATTCCAGTTACCCTGACCGTAACTGACACCAGCGGCAACCAGAGCACCTGCAAGGCTACAGTAACGGTGGTGGATCCCATTCCCCCTGAGGCCAGGTGCAAGGACATCACCGTGCAGCTTGATGCCAGCGGTCAGGTCTCTATCACCCCCTCGGATGTAGATAATGGCTCGGCCGACAATTGCGGCATTGCCAAGATGGAGGTCTTCCCTAATGCTTTCACCTGCGACAATATTGGTCCCAATCTGGTTATCCTGACCGTAACTGACACCAGCGGCAACCAGAGCACCTGCACGGCTACAGTAACGGTGCTGGATCCCATCCCCCCTGAGGCCAGGTGCAAGAACATCACCGTGCAGCTTGATGCCAGCGGCCAGGCCACTATTACCCCCTCGGATGTAGATAATGGCTCGACGGATAATTGCGGCATTGCCAAGATGGAGGTCCTCCCTAATGCCTTCACCTGCGCCGATGCTGGCAAGAAAATTCCAGTTATCCTGACCGTAACTGACACCAGCGGCAACCAGAGCACCTGCACGGCTACAGTAACGGTGCTGGATCCCATCCCCCCTGAGGCAAGGTGCAAGGACATCACCGTGCAGCTTGATGCCAGCGGTCAGGTCTCTATTACCCCCTCGGATGTAGATAACGGCTCATCTGACAACTGCGGCATTGCCAAAATGGAGGTCTTTCCAGATACCTTCACCTGCGACAATATTGGCCCCAATCTGGTTACCCTGACCGTAACTGACACCAGCGGCAACCAGAGCACCTGCAAGGCTACAGTAACGGTAGTGGATCCAACTCCCCCTGAGGCCAGGTGTAAGAACATCACCGTGCAGCTTGATGCCAGCGGCCAGGTCTCTATCACCCCCTCGGATGTAGATAATGGCTCGGCCGACAATTGCGGCATTGCCAAGATGGAGGTCCTCCCTAATACCTTCACCTGCGCCGATGCTGGCAAGAAAATTCCAGTCACCCTGACCGTAACTGACACTAGCGGCAACCAGAGCACCTGCACGGCTACAGTAACGGTGCTGGATCCCATCCCCCCTGAGGCCAGGTGCAAGGACATCACCGTGCAGCTTGATGCCAGCGGTCAGGTCTCTATTACCCCCTCGGATGTAGATGATGGCTCATCTGACAACTGCGGCATTGCCAAAATGGAGGTCTTTCCAGATACCTTCACCTGCGACAATATTGGCCCCAATCTGGTTACCCTGACCGTCATTGACACCAGTGGCAACCAGAGCACCTGCCAAGCTACGGTATTGGTGGTGGACAAAATTGCTCCTATACTCATCAGCGACTGCCCAGGTAATATCAATGTAAGTGGCATATGCGGAAAAGAGTCTCCGGTGAGCTGGACTCCGCCTGTCTTTAAGGACAATTGTCAGGTAATCGTAAAAAGCATTGCTATATATCCTGACGGCACAAAGCGGGAGAATGTAGCCCCCGGAGACTCCTTTCCAGTTGGAACAACTAAAGTTATCTACACAGCTAAGGATAGCTCTGGCAATGAGGCCGCCCCTTGCGAATTTAATATAACGGTTGAAGGGGGAGGAATTGGTATGATTACGCCGATCGAACCCTGTCCGCCTGACATCACGGTAAATAACCAGGCTGGAGAGTGCGGGGCAAAGGTCTTTTGGATCCCGCCAACCTTTATTGGAGACTGCGGTCCGGTAACCGTAACCAGCACCCATAATCCTGGTGATTTCTTCCCCGCAGAATGCGAAAGTGAGGCCAAAGGAACCATAGTTACCTACACGGCCAGAGATGAGTATGGGAATGAAGCAAGCTGTAGCTTCAGAGTTATAGTGCTCGATAAGGAAGCGCCTATGGTCAGCGGCTGTCCAGATGATATAACTGTAAGTGCTGATCCTGAAGCCTGCGGGGCAAAAGTTTTCTGGATTCCCCAAACCTTTAGGGACAATTGCGGCTCGGTAACTGTAACCAGTACCCATGAGCCGGGTGATTTTTTCCCCATCGGCACGACGAAAGTTATCTACACAGCTACAGATGACTGTGGGAATAAGCAAGAGTGTAGTTTCACAGTAACGGTTTCGGATACCAAAGGGCCTATGATTATCAACGGGTGTCCGGCTGATATAACCGTCAGAAATGAGCCTGGGGTATGCGGTGCAAAGGTTTCCTGGCCCCCACCTGTCTTTAGCGACAATTGCGGTCCGGTAACCGTAGAAAGCACCCATAAGCCTGGTGATTTCTTTCCCGCAGAATGCAAAGGCAGTGCTCAAGGAACCCTGGTAACCTATACAGCTACGGATAGTTATGGAAATACAGCCACTTGCAGCTTCAAGGTAACTGTCCTTGATGAGGAAAGTCCATCTGTCACTATCAAGCCGTTGGCAGCGAAATATTTCACCACCGACATAGTCGCTCTCGATTACACTGTGATTGATAACTGCGACCCCGATCCAGAAGTTGTGGTCAAGCTTTCCAATAATGGGGCTGCACCGATTTATCTTAGCCCCCACCCTCCAATTTCACTCAATATGGCTGAGTTAGTCGGACAAAACACAATTACAGTAGTTGCCACGGATGAGTGCGGCAATGTGGGGTCAGCCTCAGTGCAGTTTGAGGTAGTTCTTAGACTGACTGGAGATCAGCTAGTGATCAAGGATGAGATTCAAAAAATAGGGGCAACTACTTTTGTCGCTTTTATCCACTTTCCCTCTCCTTATGATGCTCTAACTATATATAAGGCAGTTGCTGATGGAGCGGTGGCTGATCAGATTAACCACGATTGGGTAGAGCACACCTCTATCTGCAGATTCAACCGGTCTAAGGTTACTGAGGTTCCTATTGATGACTATTTTGAAGTGAATGGCTTATTCAAGTACCAGGGGATAAGTTGCAAGTTCTTTGGCGCTGACTACATCTATCGGGTACTTCCTCCACCCCGCACTCCTGTTCCGCCGCCAGGGCAATCGCCGATTAATCCTCCGATAAAGCAATCCACCCAGCAGCCAGATCAGCAGACCGTGCAGCCGGCGATCCAGCAAGCCGTGCAACAGCCAGTAGCCCAATCAGCCCAGCAGACAAGCACCGTTCCAGCTCAGCAATCCACCCAGCAGCCAACCCAGCAGCCAGCTCAGCAGACCGTGCAGCCGGCGATCCAGCAACCCATACAGCAGCAGGTAGCACAGCCCGTACAGCAGCAGGTAGCACAGCCGGCTCAGCAGCCGGAAAAGCCAGCCCAGCAGACAAGCACCGCTCCAGCTCAGCAGCCAACCCAGCAGCCGGCCCAGCAGACCGTGCAGCAGCAGGTAGCACAGCCAGCCCAGCAGACAAGCACCGCTCCAGCTCAGCAGACCGTGCAGCCGGCGATCCAGCAACCCGTGCAGCAGCAGGTAGCACAGCCAGCCCAGCAGACAAGCACCGCTCCAGCTCAGCAGACCGTGCAGCCGGCGATCCAGCAACCCGTGCAACAGCCAGTAGCCCAATCAGCCCAGCAGACAAGCACCGTTCCAGCTCAGCAGCCAACCCAGCAACCGGCCCAGCAGATCGTGCAGCCGGCGATGCAATCGGTTAAGCAGTCAGCCGTGAAGTAGGCGTTTAGGGTTTAAGCTTAGGGTTTCAGCGGGGGCTTGATTGGGGATCATCCGATCAGCCCCCGCGAAGTTTCATGGTATCAGGTTGACAACATTACTCTGAACATATCAACCATTTAGCGATATTATTACACTTTTGCAGAAATTTCTTAACGCCTTGAAATCTTTAAAAATTACCTCTAATAGAAAATCCAGTAAAATCAAGGGTTCGGAAAAAAGTGCAAAAGCATAGCGATATTATTACATCAATATATTATAATTATAATATTATAAATATTATATCATAATGTCAGGATTTGATAATATCATCATATCCTGACATCCTACTATCATCATCCTGCCATTAAATAATTATATCATCCCTTCTCTAAAAAAGTATAAACAATAGCGTAAGGTTTTTTAACCTTGCAGCGTCATTTTTTTAGATAAATGCTAAACTCTTATCAATCAGCAGGGAGAGGTAAACCGTAGTCTTTAATTTTTTTATTAAGTTTTACACCATATAAGCGACCAACCATTAATGGTTATAACATCAATGGTTATAACATCCTGTAATGGTTATAATATTCTGGCGGGGATAATTATTTCACTTGTCAGGGCTACCTCATTATGTCAAGTTATAAACCTTTATGGTCGGGCACTTACTGGTTACTTCCCCTGGTGGTAGTGATTGCTTATGAATTGCTTATTATGTATGAATGTGCTTATTATGTATGAATGTATGATATTTATGAAATTGCGGTTAATCCTTCCGATCGTCACGGGTTGGCATTTTTGTTTAATCTAGTTGATTCTTCGACCTAGTTGACCTCTGGTTTCCCCATCTTGATGCATTTTCAGGTTAATGGGATATGACCGCTAGAAGTGGGTATATTGACCATAAAAAACCAATCTATGATCCGCGATCTGCTCAAGGCCAATATTACCCCATTTGAAAAAACCTGAAGGAGGTGAGAGCGAAATCGTATTGTAGAGAAGATTACGGTGAGAAATTGTGAGATTCAAAGTGAAACCTGAAGTATGAGTGTATTTTCCGTATTCAAAAATGAAGGGAGTAATTTGGGCATGAGGCTTTTGAGAGAGAAAGCACGTTGGGCAGTATTTCTGGCATTGGTTATATCATTAGCTTTATATGGTACAGGTGCGCAAGGCTACTATGGTGGCGGCCTATATGGTTATGGCATCGGTAGCATCACAGGCAGCGGATCCAGCCTGGGAACTGTATACTACAGCAACGGCCTGTATGGGCTGTACGGTGGGTTGTACGGTCTCTATGGTGGTCTATACGGTGGCCTGTATGGTGGCCTATATGGTGGCCTGTATGGTGGCCTGTATGGTGGGTACGGTGGGCTTCTATATGGCAGCGGTCTCGGCCTATATGGCGGATTGTATGGTTTATATGGCGGCCTCTATGGTAGTAGCTTATATGGCGGGTTGTATGGTCTTTATGGGAGCAGCCTATATGGTCTCTACGGTGGTGGTCTCTATGGTGGTGGACTATACGGCGGCCTCTACGGCGGCCTGCTGGGTAGATATGGTTTAGGTGAAGGTGTTGATCCCCTGTCCAGAGAAGCCCAAGTACTTCTCAGCTCGGGGCTGACCCTGCCTACCACCTCGACTTCTACCAGCTCTGTTTCCGCTGTCCCGGCATTGCCAAATCCCACTGGTACCTGGAGCGGCACCTGGCTTAGCTACATTACCCTAAAAGGGGGTATTGCCAATTTCAATCTTACCTATAACCCCTTGACTCTAACTGTTTCTGGAACCGCAGGGCTTTTGCTGAACAAGCTGATACCGGTGCCCATTACGGTCTCTGGATTGAACACGGCGACTGGCTTCACTCTAACTGGCAGCTATCTTGACCCCACTAGCCTGGTAACTTACTATGCTGAGTATGCTTGCACTTTGGTTTCTCCATCTTTTCTCGCCGGAACGTATTTAATCCATGATGCCCTATATCTCAAGAGTGATGCGGGTGAGTTTAATTTGAGCTTGGTCATCTGAGACTAAGACCAGAAGCTACCCTTTTAAAACAAGGGTAAGATGAAGATAAATTCACCCTAAGCTGCTGTTTTCTTGGCGAAGGTTGGGGGCTTTAAGCGATGTGATAAACCTCGCTCCCTGCTCCTCCTTCTAGTTTGTGGGATGTTTTGGAAAAGGGAGGTATGTACTATGAGGTTCGTGAGAGCAAAAGTAATTTTTATGGTTTTTCTACTTTTAGCAGTGTCTATGGCTATTAGCCAAAATGCCCCGGCGTATTACGGTGGGGGGCTTGCAGGTATTAGTGGATTTGGCTTAGCAAGCCCATATTACGGATATGGGGTAGGCTATGGTTTATATGGTGGTGCATTCAGTCCATATGGCCTCTACGGCGGTCTGGCCGGCTTATACGGCCTAGGTGGCTTGTATGGACTTGCCCCAGGCATAGATTCAGGACAGGTGATCCGCCAGGCTCAGGCACCGCTAACAACCACAACTATAATTCCTCCTTTGCCAAACCCCACTGGAAGCTGGAGCGGTACCTGGGTAAGCTATGTTACCCTAAACAGCGGGACGGCTGATTTTCAGCTCCTCTATACTCCAGGCACACTAACTATATCTGGAACCGCCGGGCTTCTCCTAAACAAGCTTGTTCCAGTCCCGATCAGTGTCTCCGGCCTAAACAGCGCTACCGGATTCACCCTGACCGGCACGTATTTTGACCTGGCTAAACTGGTTACCTATACCGTGGACTATAGCTGTACCCTAACCTCTCCAAGCTTTATTACTGGAACCTATACCATTCATGATCCTCTGTATCTGAGAGTCGACACTGGCACCGTTGGGCTATCACTGGCCAATCCCGTCCCGATCATTGTCTGATTCAGTTATGATTCGTCTGATGTACCTTCTATGATTCAGTTCTGACCTACCTTCAAAACCGGAAGGATGAACAAAAAAGCTCTCCTTCCGGTTTTTTGTTTCCCAAAAAACAGCAGAATTCACCGCCAGACATCCAGAGACTTAAAGATCATGCCATGCAAAGGAAGTAGCTTGGTACTAAAGCTATTCTGATGATGAAAGGCAGGTCGATTTACAGCCTCATATTCATTAATCCAGTTATGACCATTTCCTCCAAACTCCTGAGCATCGGTGTCGATCACCTTGTAGTATTTACCGGCAAAAGGAACTCCAAGCCGAAAATCCTCAAAATACTCTTTAGAAAGATTAATCAGATAGACCACAAAATCACGATAATTTTTATCATAACGGATAAAGGCAAGGATATTCTGTCGATAATTCTGACACTCGATCCACTCGAACCCATTCAGAATATTATCACCCTCGTGCATGGCTGGAATGTATTTATAAACCTCGTTCAACCGCTTGACAAACCATTGCATGGATCGGTGGAGATGATCCCAGGTAGAGTCCCAAGATAGGGGCTGCTGCTCATTCCATTCATTTTTCTGACCGAATTCCTGTCCCATAAACAGAAGTTTTTTATGCGGATAGCCAAATTGCAAAAGGTAGAGTAGCCTGAGATTAGCGAATTTTTCAAATTCACTAAGATCCTCTGTTTTATTGACCATGGTCCTTTTCATATGAACAACTTCATCATGAGCGAGAGGAAGAATAAAATTTTCCGTATGATGATAGAGCATGGGATAGGTGAGGTCTCCGTAGACAGTGCTTCTCTGGCTATAAGGGCGGCGGAAATATTTCATCATATGTGAGGTACAGCCTAAATCCCACTTATAATCAAAGCCATGACCACCATACTCTACCGGCCTGGTGACGCCGCTCGCAATGGTTGAGTCTTCAGCGATGAGAATCGTCTCGGGATGCTCCTCCTTAACTGCCCAGTTCATGGATTGCATGAACCGAAACCCTTCTGGATTATGACAGTTTCCGTATCGCTGTAAAAATTCGCGGTATTTCTGATCAGAAGAAAATTCATAATAATGAAATTGGCCGGCAGCATCGAACCGAAAGCCATCGATATAAAATTCCTCAATCCAATGAAAAAGGCAGGAAATGAGAAAGCTTTTAACCTCATTGCGGCCAAAATCAAAGTAGAAAGTATCCCAAGCAGTCATTTTCCGCTCTGGAATCGGGCTCTCAAACAGATGACTATCATTATCGTAAAAGGCAAGACCAGTGGCATCCTTGGGGAAATGAACCATGACGATGTCCAAGATCACCCCAATCCCAGCTTGATGAAAAGCGTCGATCAGCTGTTTGAATTCCGTAGGAGTTCCCATCCTAGAGGTGGGAGCGTAAAATCCAATCACCTGATATCCCCAAGAGGGGATATAGGGATGCTCTAAAATCCCCATAAGTTCAACATGGGTATATTCCATATATTTGACATAGGGCACCAGCTCATCGATCAGCTCAAGATAACTGAGAGGCCGCCCACCCCTATGCCGCCAAGATAAAGGGTGAACCTCAAAGATATTCAAGGGACTGCTGAACTTATCAGCCAAGATTACCTTTGGGTGCTTAAATTCATAGTAGGTCTCGGTCAAAATCGGGGTACGGTTTTCATCATTTTGTATGAATCGGGCAAAGGGATCTATCCGAAATTCCCACCTTCCTTCAGGCTTTAGGATGGCAAACTTATAAAAAATCCCATGATGAAGCCCCGGAATAAATAACTCCCAGACTCCTGTGCTGCCTCGTCGCTCCATAGGGTGAGCGTGAATATTCCAATCATTAAAGCTACCTACTACCGAAACCCGCTGGGCGTTTGGCGCCCAGACAGCAAACCGGACCCCTCCTTCAATCAGATGGGCTCCGAGAAATTTGTGAATCCTGCGATGTTCTCCTATATTGAAAAGATAAAGATCCAGCTCAGGAATAGACCGCAATTTGCTTGAATCCATCCGCTATTTTCCCCCCTGCTGTTGATGAGGACAAGCTCATGTTTTCTTCTCTACCTGCAAAATTTAAGGGTTGAACATCACACCTGACCATGACCATGAGTTGAGAAATAAGGATGAATAACAGCTTTGATTCAATCTGAATGAAGGCCAAGATTCTGATAAAGAGTAACTAGATCATTCTGCAGCAGGGCATCTCCATTGAGCAAGAGCATACATCGTTTGGCAAAGTTATGATCCTCTTTTATCTTCTTTATCAGAAATTCCTTGACCAAATCATCATTGATCGGCTTGGGGACGTACAGGGCATCTACCTCTTCCTTAGTCCGATAAAGGTAAGGGTCTTTATACGAAAGCTCATCATCGTAAATAATTTCCCGACTAACCCATTCCCAATCGACCCGCTGGATCCATATCCGTTCATCGCGATAGATAGAATTAATGTTAATAGTGCAATCATCGGTAACCCAGTAAAAGGTGTATGGATCCTCATACATAGCCCCGTGGACAGCGTTTGGCAGGGTAACATTATTGCCAGAAAAGGTGCGGATGTTGACAAAGGCATTTTCCGTAGTCCGGTAGGCAAGAGAAAGCTTAAGGTAGAGATTTTCCTTGGCGTATTTGTCCTTTTTCGGCAGAACATCCCGAAAACAAAGTGCTGGGCCAGCATCCCAAATTTCAATCAGATCCTGTTCGGGATCATGATACCAGTTGGGGCCATAAATAGTTGCCTCAGAAGCCCGAACTGTTCCTGATATCCCCAGGACATCGGTCTGTGGCCTGACCTCTGGTCTCGGCATGACCGTTTTTTTAACCTTTGGAAAAAACTCCCTCTTTAATTCCATGAAATTTCCCCCTTTTCCCTTCTGAATAATAAAACTTGCCAGCTATTAAACTATTTTTGGATTAATTTTTAATTAATTCAAAACAAGATATTTTGGCATAAAATATTTCGAACTATATACTTCGGATTTTTTCATGGAAAATATGGACAAAAGTATGGTTAGACGGTCAATGTTCTGACCAGCCTGATCTATGACTATAGATCATCATCTTCTCTGAATTTTTATTTTGAAAAATCAGTATATCAAAATCAAAACCCAAGGTAAAGAGAAATATCAAAATTTTTTGCCGATATTTGCCCGCTACCCTCTTACTCCACCGCTACTCCGCCGCAGCCGCAAGTTCCCTGTTTCTAAGGCCTTTGCCTTGCCACTAATTAAGGCCTTTGCCTTGCCCCTAACCTCCTGACTCGCAGGCCGTAGAATTTGCCGCCGGTGCGCTGACACAGCCTCAACTCCCGCTTCAGTCCATTGAGCCAGGCCCTCATCCTGATGTATGATCCCGAACCCGAAGAAGCAGAGGCCAGACTATCCAAAAAAGCATAGACTGCCTCCTGGTCCTGCAAAACAGCCTCCTGATGATTGACCACTTTTTGGATTTCAGGCAGATTTTTCTCAATAAGCTGCCGGGCCTGAATAATAAGCCTAGGGTTTGAAATCAATACCCTAATTAATTCATGAGATTGAGAGTAGAGTCGCTTGATCTGCTCATTGCCATTCGGATAACGGCGCAATACCTGATCCCGATACTCCCTGAGAAGGGCAAGATTGTCCGGTGAGACTAATGAAAACTGATAGACATGCTCCCAGGTTGGCTCCTCCTCTCCCGGCTCGCATCTTCCATACATACGGATAATTCCGGCCTTATCATCATCGCTCAAAGATCTTTTTATGCCTGAATAATAAGGATACATAATAGCCGCGGGGTCCTGACTGTGGTCTAGGGAAAGATAGTGCCCGAATTCGTGGAGCATGCAAGTCTGAACATCATAGGCTGATTCCTCTCCGCTAGTGCTCCAAGCCAGCCGCTCGTTGAACCCACAGTCAACCTCAAGCATGCATCCGGTTGAGGCATTGAACCAGTAAGTGGTCTGGGCCAGCGTTTGGTCGGGCAATTGGCTATCCCAGTAAATGACATTGACCCCGTCAAAAACAGTCCCTGAGATTTGAGTGAGACCACCATAGGAGAATTGAAAGCAGGCACCGCTTGAATTCCAGGTTAAGGCCGCCTCAAGGCAGGCGGCCCGATAGTTTTCAGTGGTCCTGAGATGGAAGTAAAAATCTTCTCCCATCGGATTTTCCTGACACCATCGATATGGGGAAATCGAATAATCGCTCCTAGCAGAGTCAACAGGCCAAAGTCGCTCTGCAGTCCGAGGGAAGAAGTTTCCCTCCCCCTTACCACAGAGAATATCTTTGATCTCTGTCAAAAAGGCAGAGAGCAGCAAGCCTCGCTCAACTACAACTCCATCCCGTACCTGAAACTTACCTTGAAACTCATCAACTAGCCGATATTGAGGATCGATAAACACAATCACCCGCTCATTAGGCCAAAAGAGCGGACTGTTTGAATTCTTTTGGCCAATTTCTCCCACAACTCCTCCCGCTACCTTAAAGCTGAGGGAGCCAGAAGCCGCGGAGCCCTTCAGCCTCTCAAAAACTGAGAGCCTGACTATTGTAGAGATAGAGGTCATGTTTTCATCCCATTCACTCTTGAGGTCTACAACCTGCCCATAGCAGATATGCCCGGCCTTATTAATGAGATCAGAAAGGGTGGCTTTCCTCATCAAAGCTTGTGAATCTGCGCACGAGAAGAAAATGCCGACTACAACAAGACAGAAAATAAAGAGAAGTGGATAATTTCTTTTCATTACTTCCTCCATTGATTTTTGAAGTTGACCGCAGCCACTCTCTTTTGGGCTTCTTTTTGGCTCGAAAATCATTTCATCGGCTTTTTTTATCATAACTTTTCATCGCAAATCATCTATTTCCCATTCACCTTGCAATTATTCCTTTTCTTCATTTTAAACTGGTGAAAACCCAGGATGAGACGATAAAAATAATATGAGAGGGGAAAAAATATGCCTGTTGATACTGCTGTTATTTTAGCCGCGGGTCAGGGGAAACGTCTGCTTCCCTTGACTCAAACCATACCCAAGAGTCTAATTCCTATTGCCCAGACCACAATTCTCGACCACATCTTGCAGAATCTCTCCCGCTCGGGCATCGAACATGTGGCTATTGTGATCGGCTATCTGGGCAACGTCATCCGTCAGAGAATCGGCATCCACTATCGGGGGCTTCAGGTTACCTTCCTAGAAAATCCCCTCTATGGATATGCCAATAATCTTGCTTCGCTCTGGTATGCCCAAGCTTTTTTCTACTCGGACATTCTGCTACTTGAAGGAGATACGTTTTTAGAAGAAGGGATTTTGCCTGACCTTGCCTCCTGTCCGCATCAAAATGCTATGGCCGTTGATCGCTTGAATCCAAATCTTATGTATAGCCCTCTAGTTTCTCTTGACAATAGCGGACTAGTGGATAAAATGATTTTAGATTGGGAGCCAGAGAAATATCCTAATCTTGACCTGTCAAAGGTCTATAAACCGGTAAATGCTTATAAGTTATCGTTTGATTTTTTACGCCAACACCTGATGCCTCGTCTCAACCTCCATTTCAACCTCGGCCTGACCGCTGATCGCTATGAGGTCCTGATCCGAGATCTTCTGGCCGAGGATGCAGTGCGATTTGCTCCGGTTCTGACCGGTCAGCGCCGCTGGGTTGATATCGATACGCACCAGGACCTGGCCCGGGCTATACAAATGTTTGCCGATGAATTAGAATTACTTAAATCGAAATGACCACGCCTTTAGACAATGCACGCCTTTTCTATGAGTTTTATGAACCATCATCTCAAGACAGCTCTCCTGACTGGGCAGCTTAGCAAGCAGATTCTCATCGCTATAGCTCTCGTTTCTCTCACCTTGACTGCTTTTGTCAAGGTGTGCGGCTGTGGCTTTGTCAACTTTGATGACCATCAGTTTGTGGTGGAAAATGATCATATCAAAGCTGGGCTAACCGGTCATGGAATCAAGTGGGCTTTTACTACCTTGCAAGGAGGTAACTATATCCCTCTGACCTGGCTATCGCACATGATTGATTGTCAGCTCTTCGGATTGAATCCTGCTGGTCATCACCTGAGCAGCCTTCTGCTTCACCTGGCTAATACCTTGCTGCTGTTTTTGGTCCTGCACCTAATATCCGCCGCGCTCTGGCCAAGCGCCCTGGTGGCTGCCTTATTTGCCCTGCATCCTCTCCGTGTGGAGTCAGTGGCCTGGATAGCTGAGCGAAAAGATGTTCTTAGTACATTTTTGGGGATGTTGACCATCTGGGCCTGGGCTCGCTATAGCCAGCGTCCTACACTCAGAAGGTATTTAGTAGCTTTTGCCTTCTTTTGTCTTGGGCTTTTGGCCAAACCGATGCTGGTGAGCTTACCGCTCATTCTGCTGCTGCTCGATTACTGGCCGCTGAACCGATTTCCAAAAGCAGGAGTAAGTGCCGGGCTGATTAGCCTAGTTCTGGAAAAGCTTCCCCTGCTGGCTATTTCAGGAATTGCAAGCCTCGTAACCCTCATTGCTCAGCATCGGGCCGGAGCCGTAGCCTCTCTGAAAGCTATTCCTCTTAAGATGCGGCTGATTAATGCCTTGGTATCGTATGGTCGCTACCTGGTTAAGCTAATTTGGCCCCGTCAATTTGCGGTTTTCTATCCATATCCTATGAGCTGGCCGTGGTGGCAGGTGGCTGGATCTGCTCTGCTGATTTTTGGGCTGTCTGCTCTGGCCGTCGCCGTGGCTAAAACCCAACCCTATCTGTTCGTAGGCTGGCTGTGGTATCTTATTACTCTGCTACCAGTTATCGGACTAGTGCAGGTAGGAAGGCAAAGCATGGCTGATCGCTATACCTATGTGCCAAGCATCGGACTGCTTATCATGGCTGTCTGGGCAGCCTTTGAGCTTACAGCCAAATGGCGCAGGCGATATCAAATAGCGATTCTGTCTGCATCCGCCTCGGCTGTCATTCTCTACCTGATGATCTGTACAGCTCATCAGGTAAGGTACTGGAAAAACAGCCTTACCCTCTTTGAGCACGCCCTAGCTGTAACTGCAAATAACTATCTGGCTCACTATAACCTGGGTGTAGCTCTGGCTGCTGAGGGAAGATACCAGGAGGCTGCAATCCACTATGCTGAGGCGATAAGGATTAAGCCTGACTATGCATGCGCTCATAACAACCTTGGCTTTGTTCTGAGTAAACAAAAAAAGCTTACTGAGGCTGAGGCCCACTATCGGCAGGCCATTAAGATCAAGCCTGATTGGGACCTAGCTCACTACAATCTCGGGTGTCTGCTGGCTGCTCAGGGCAGATTCGATGAGGCCGATACCCATTATAGAATGGCCCAGAAGCTTGAATCTGGCTCTTTGCACCACAGCCATTCAAGTCTCGTAATCGGGTTAGGCCGTAAGGGAAAGCGGATAAAGAGCAATGATAATCAGGGGTTAAATTTTTCAAAATCCAAAAATCGCCCTCCAAAATACTCCATCCACTGACAAAATTAGTGGTTTTTTCGTTCGCTCTTATTTATTAGCTACCATTGAGAGACATAACCATAATAAGAGCTAAGCCCCTTCGAGGGTTTATGGTTATTCTGATAATAGGGTTTATGGTGTCTGATATATAAGAGCGTTTTCGTTAACAAAATGCCATGAAAATCCTGGAGAAGAAAACTGGGTTAGACAATTTAAAAACCACACACAAACCTGCCCACAAAAAACAAGGGGATTCGGATTGATTATGCCGAAATCCCCTTGTTTTTATTAAATGCGCCCAGAGGGATTCGAACCCCCGACCTACGGATCCGTAGTCCGTCGCTCTATCCAACTGAGCCATGGGCGCGTCAATTATCTATCATAACCCCCGTCAATTATCTATCATACCCCCATTTCAAAAAGCTAAAAAGCTTATCTAAAAATCCTACCCAGAGGTACTACTTTACTACCATCTTGAGCAAAAGCAACAGCCCTAAAAAGGCAGGACCGATGAGGTTTTATGGCCAGGATTCTTACCAGACTAACCTCAATCAGAGATAAAGCCTATATTTAGGCCATGTTTTTATCATATTTTAAAGGATATGTCAATCCTGAGCAACGCCTGAAAACCAAGAAGAAGATGGCATAATAAATTTTAAACTATCTTGAGCGCACGTATATTATCATCTTAAGCCGAAATAATAGTCATAATCTGCCCTTGCGCGACGGAGCAATCTGATTGGTTCGATCAGGCTGGAAAGGGCCTGGCCGTTCCATATGAGACTTTGCCCCGGTTGGTTGATGATGGCAGGATAGAGTTACCCTAGTGGCTAACTTAGTGGTTCTTTCGCTTGCGCAACTTGTGTTACGCACTTGGCGAAAAAACCGCTTAGTGGTTCTATCGCTAACAAAGTTAGCGCAAGCTGCTGCCGGCACAAGGTCCGCAGGCTACAATTGATAGCGTAATCGATCCGCTGCGCAACTTGTGTTACGCACTTGGCGAAAAAACCGCTTAGTGCTAACCAATGGCTTTGGATGAAGGGATGAATTTTAATGAAAAACCATGAAATTTTACCGGAAGAGTGGTAGTTTTTAGACATTTTCCGCAAAAGTGTAGTTTTTAGTGAGAAAAAACTGGAGGATCAAGAGTATATGGCTAGGCGAATGGTAACCATTGATGGCAATGAGGCTGCGGCCTATGTGGCTCATCAAACTAATGAAATCATCGCGATTTATCCGATAACTCCCTCATCGCCCATGGCCGAGCTGGCCGATGAATGGTCCGAGGCAGGACAAACCAATATCTGGGGAATCGTGCCGGTAGTAAATGAAATGCAAAGCGAGAAAGGAGCCGCGGCAGCTATCCATGGAGCCTTGCAGGCCGGCGCCCTAAGTACCACCTTTACCGCTTCACAGGGGCTACTCCTGATGATCCCCAATATGTATAAAATTGCTGGAGAACTAACCCCGACCGTGTTCCACATTGCCGCCCGATCCATTGCCTGCCAGGCACTGTCCATTTTTGGCGATCATAGCGATGTCATGGCCGCCAGAGCTACAGGCTTTGCCTTACTGGCTTCCGGCTCGGTTCAGGAGGCTATGGACCTTGCCCTAATTGCCCAGGCAGCTACCTTAGAGTCACGAGTGCCTTTTTTGCACTTTTTCGATGGCTTTCGCACCTCTCACGAGATCAATAAAATCGAGCAGCTCAGCCGAGATGACTTCTCTGCCATGATCAACGATGATCTGGTTCTAGCCCACCGAAGCCGAGCACTTTCACCAGATAATCCTTTCATCAGAGGAACATCCCAAAACCCTGATGTCTATTTTCAAAGCCGCGAGGCCGCCAATCCATACTACCTGGCCTGCCCTGATATTGTCCAAAAAACCATGGACCGCTTCGCTGACCTGGTCGGCAGGCACTATCACCTGTTTGACTATCATGGTGCGAGCGATGCCGAGCTGATTATCGTCCTCATGGGCTCTGGGGCTGAAGTAGCTCAGGAAACCGTAGACTGGCTGGTTGATCGGGGAGAGAGGGTTGGTCTGGTTAGGGTGCATCTCTATCGCCCTTTCTCTATCAGGCATTTTATCAAGGCTCTGCCAGCAAGCACAAAGACCTTAGCTGTGCTTGACCGAACCAAGGAGCCGGGCAGCATTGGCGAGCCGCTCTACCTCGATGTGATCGCCGCAGTTTATGAAGCTATAGCTGATGGCACAGCCCCTTTCTCCTCTCTGCCTAAAATCATCGGCGGACGATACGGCATCGGCTCCAAAGAGTTCACTCCGGCCATGATCCTTGGCCTATTTGAGGAAATGAAAAAAGATCGGCCTAAGAATCATTTTACCCTCGGCATCAATGATGATCTTACCCACACCAGCATTGACTATGATCCCTCATTTACCATTGAGAGCGAGGATACAATCCGAGCCATTTTCTATGGCCTTGGAGCTGATGGCACGGTAAGTGCCAATAAAAATACCATTAAGATCATTGGCGAGGGAACCGATAACTATGCCCAAGGGTATTTTGTCTACGACTCAAAAAAAGCCGGCTCAGTAACAATTTCCCATCTTCGGTTTGGGAAAAAGCCGATCCACTCTTCCTACCTAATTCAGCGGGCCAATTTCATTGCTTGCCACCAGCCGGTATTTCTAGAGCGCTACGAGATGCTGTCTGCGGCAAGTGAAGGAGCTACCTTTCTACTAAACAGCCCGGCTGGCCCTGATAAGGTCTGGGATACCCTTCCCCGCTCAGATCAACAGCAGCTTATCGACAAGAAAATGAAATTTTACACCATCGACGCCTTCAAGGTAGCCAAGGAATGCCAATTAGGGGTTCGGATCAATACCATTATGCAAACCTGCTTTTTCGCTATCTCCGGTGTTCTCCCCAGGGATGAGGCTATAGCCAAAATCAAGGAGGCGATTTGGGAAAGCTATGGGAAAAAGGGTGAGGAGATTGTCCAGATGAATTTCAAAGCAGTAGATCATGCCCTGGCCAATCTCTACCAGGTGCCAATACCGGATAAAGTTACCGCTACCTTCGACCGACCGCCAATCCTAGCTGAGGAGGAGACAGCAGAGGCTGGAGCCGCCGAGAGCACCACTCCTCAAGGAAGCTCTGCCCAGGGCATGAAGAAAAAGCCCTTAATCCCGAAGGAGGCTCCCGAATTTGTGCGCCGAGTAGTGGCTAAAATAATAGCTGGCCGGGGAGATGAGCTTCCAGTCAGTGCCATGCCTGCTGATGGAACCTACCCTTCTGGCACCAGTCAATACGAGAAGCGAAACATCGCCCTGCAGATTCCGGTCTGGGATCCTGAGGTCTGCATTCAATGTAACCGCTGCTCTTTTGTCTGCCCCCATGCTACCATCCGAACTAAGGTTTATGATCCTCAATACCTGGCCGAAGCACCAAAGGGCTTCAAGTCAGCAGATTATAAGGGGAAGGATTTCGCAGGTATGAAATTCACCGTCCAGGTGGCCCCAGAAGATTGCACCGGCTGCGGGCTGTGCGTTCAGGCCTGTCCTGCCAAAAATAAAAAAGAAACCAGGCTGCGGGCCATTAACCTCTATCCCCAGCCCCCAAGGCGGGAGGAAGAGGCGAAAAATTATGAATTTTTCCTGAGCATCCCTGACCCGGATAGAACCAGAATCAACATCACCACCGTGAAGGGGGTCCAATTCCTCCAGCCACTCTTTGAATACTCAGGTGCCTGTGCCGGCTGTGGGGAAACCCAGTACTTGCGGCTCATTAGCCAATTGTTTGGTGATCGAGCAGTTATCGGCAATGCCACAGGCTGCTCATCCATCTATGGTGGAAATCTGCCAACCACGCCCTGGACCAAGAACAGGGAAGGCAGAGGGCCGGCCTGGAACAATCCCCTATTTGAAGACAATGCTGAGTTTGGTTTTGGCCTGCGTCTGGCTATTGACAAGCACACTCAGCAGGCCAGAGCCTTATTGCAACGGCTAGCCGGAAAGGTAGGCGACAGGCTGGCTTCGGCTATCTTGGAGGCACCTCAAAACAATGAGCGGGAAATTGCTGATCAGAGGGAGCGAGTCAAGGTGCTCAGGGAGAAATTGAAACTGCTCCAATCGCCTGAAGTCAGGCATCTGGAGAGTCTAGCTGACTATCTGGTCAAAAAGGTTGTTTGGATTGTGGGCGGAGATGGCTGGGCCTATGATATTGATTTCGATGGCCTGGACCATGTCCTTGCCGCCAAGCGGAATGTCAATCTCCTGGTCCTTGATACCGAGGTCTATTCCAATACTGGCGGCCAGATGTCCAAAGCAACCCCAAGGGCTGCTGTGGCTAAGTTCGCTGCCGGCGGGAAGTATCTGCCCAAAAAGGATCTGGCTATGATGGCTATGTCATATGGCTACGTCTACGTAGCTAAGGTGGCCTTTGGGGCTGATGATCAGCAAACCGTCAAGGCACTGGTCGAGGCTGAACAGTATGACGGCCCCTCTATTATAATCGCATACTGCCACTGTATTGGTCAGGGAATCAATACCAGCCTGGCCCTGACTAACCAGAAGGCAGCCGTGAACAGTGGCTACTGGAATCTGTTTCGCTTTAACCCGGATCGCCTCAAGGAGGGACTAAATCCCCTCATCCTTGATTCCAAACCGCCCCAGATTCCCCTGGAAGAGTACGCCTATCTGGAAAATCGATATAAGATGCTGACCAAAACTAAACCTGATGAGGCCAGACGGCTCCTTGAGCTAGCTCAGAGGGATGTAAACTGCCGCTTCCATATTTACGAGCAGCTGGCCAAACTTGAATATCCACCACATTAATAAAGAGCAGAGAGTATGAATAATTTATGAATAATCAAGATAATTTATGAATAATCGAGGATTTTAAAAACCATGGATCTATCAACCACTTATTTAGGATTATGTCTAAAAAATCCCCTGGTTCCCTCCTCTTCCCCCCTGGGGGAGGAAATCGACAAAATCAAAGCCTTAGAAGATGCCGGAGCCTCAGCCATTGTTCTCCCCTCACTCTTTGAGGAGCAGCTAACCCATGAGACCTTAGAGCTAAACTATTACACGAGCTATCACTACGAATGGTTCCCCGAAGCGCTCTCCTACTTTCCCGAACCCAAGGAGTATCACCTTGGGCCGGAAGAATACCTAGAGCATATCCGCAAGGCCAAAGAGTCAGTAGACATTCCAATTATAGCTAGCCTAAACGGAGTTACTGTCGGCGGGTGGCTCAAGATTGCCGAACAAATCGAGGAGGCCGGGGCCGATGCTCTGGAGCTTAATGCCTACTACCTGCCAACCAACCCAAACTTGTCGGGAACTAGAGTTGAGGCCCTCTATCTTGATCTTCTGCGAGCCATGAAACAGCGGCTTAGGATTCCGCTAGCCATGAAATTAAACCCTTACTTCAGCTCAACGGCAGCTATGGCCAAAGCCCTGGTTGAGGCTGGTGCAGACGGCTTGGTGCTCTTCAACCGCTTTTACCAGCCAGATTTTGATCTTGAAAATCTTGAGGTAGTGCCACAGATAACCTTGAGCACTTCCGATGACCTGCGGCTTCCTCTGCGGTGGGTAGCTATTCTCTATAGCCGAATCTCATGCAGTCTAGCTATTACCAGCGGCATCCATACGGCGGAAGATGCCATAAAGGCGCTGATGGCAGGCGCTGATGTAGCTATGCTCTGCTCAGCACTCCTGCGCAATGGAATAGCGCACCTTAGCACTATTCTACGGGGTATAGAAGCCTGGATGGAAAAGAAAGAATATATTTCTATCGGTCAGTTAAAGGGAAGTATGAGTCAAAAATCAGTAGAAGATCCGGCTGCTTTCGAGCGAGCTAATTATATGAAATCGCTCCACAGCTTCAGGGAAAAGGCTCTGTAGGGGAAGGGAAAGCTTTGTTTGGGGGGTAGAGTAGACGTTTTAGAGCTGATCGAGAAAGCTAATCGAGCAGCAAGAAGGCTCTTTAGGAAGGAGGGAAGATTTTGTTTATGATTTTGGTGTGCTCAGGCAGTAATTCTAAAAACTCCTTAAAAATGAAACGCTCATTTCTATCATTCCTATGCTTTCGCACTTTTTCTCCGAACCCTTGATTTTACTGGATTTGCTATTAGAGGTAACTTTCAAGGATTTCAAGGCGTTAAGAAATTTCTGCAAAAGTGTAGTCATTCGTGAAACAAGTATCATTCATAAACACCGGAATCCTAGTAATTTTACCCTAGCTACCTGTCAGTTTAGGAGGGGATAAAAAATCTCCTCTTTTAGGGGTAAAATAGAATAGTAACCACTAAAAGATAGTAACCACTAAAAGAGGAGATGAATAAAAATGACAAACAACCAAAGAGCATACAATGGATTGTTTCACTTTATCAAGTCTATTATAGATCAAAGGATTACAACGATCAAGAACCTATGTTTGCTCATGACTGGGATATTCTTATCCCACTCAATTCATCTATCGGAGATAGCGGATGAGCTGCCTATAAATGGTAAGTTGGATAGTTTAGTGCAGAGGATACGAAGGTTTTTGAAGAATGAGAAGATAGACGATAAAGCCGTATATAACCCGATAGCCCAGGGGATAATACAGTCAGCCAGTTCAGGGGGAAGAATACGGCTGATAGTGGATGTGACCCCTGTGCATGGGAATCTAAAGATTTTTAGTATCAGTATAGCTTATCGTCGAAGAGCAGTTCCCCTAGTATGGAAAGTGATAGATAAGGCAGGGACTACCGATGCAGCTACTCAGATTGAGTTATTAGAGCAGCTTACCCCACTCATTCCCCAGGGGGTAGAGGTAGTGATCATAGGGGATGGAGAGTTTCGCAGTACCGGGTTGATCGGCTGGCTTTATACCAAAGGATGGCACTATCGGCTTCGAGTAGCCAAGGACACTTATATGAGAGATAAGTATGGGGAGTGGGTACAACTGCAGGCTCTCAGGCTATCTGCGGGAGAGACGATATTCCTGCAAGGGGTTTTTCTTACCAGGGAAGACCCAACAGGTCCAGTAAACTTAGCCATAACCTGGAAAGAGGGGGAGGATGATCCCTGGTATATTGTCACTGATCAACCGGCTAACCAGGGCACGTTAACTGATTATAAAGTAAGGATGTGGATAGAACAGATGCATGGCGATTTAAAGGGGCATGGACTTCATATTGACCAGACTCATCTGCACGATACCTCTCGAATCTCACGCCTCTTTTTAGCTTTAAGCATCCTCTATGTATGGTTGATGCATACTGGCTCATGGGTAATAAAAAGAGGTTGGAGATCTCAGGTCGATAGAAATCATCGCCGTGATATCAGTATATTCCATATTGGCTATCGCTGGCTCCTGCGGCAACTTGCTCAGGCTCTCCCTCTCCATATCGCTCTCATACTCTATTTCCGGAACCGGCTTCCTAAACTGACAGGTAGCTAAAGGCATGATTTTTGATTCGCTATTTTGGTGAAAATTTATAGTTTATTTCAATATTGTTTTCAGTTTACCATAAAGATATGTTAATTGATGTGATTATCAATATTCATGCCAATCAAAACCTAACTTGAACGAGTATAAAATGGACATGAGCGAAATGAAAATGAGGCGCTGGAAAAGTGGCCGGTGAGGAGCTGGCGGAAAAGGCCAAGTAAGGAAGGGGAAGAAAATCGTTTAACGCTCAGCATCAGCGGCGGCGCGATCGCTCTGTCTTAGGTGCCAGCCACGTATCTGTGCTCATCATAGCCCCCTTAGTTCTATGACGTCGTCGCACGACCTCCGGGACTGTCTTCAGGCGCTCTCTTATTCGGTTGCCTAGCCGCTCGAATGGCAGCGTCTTGAATATCTCACGGATGAGTTCCTCGTCCGTACGTAGTAAACCGTCGGATGTAATCCACTCGGCAATCTGCTGCAATTCGCGGTCACTGTACTGGTCGATCGTCTCTCGCGGCAGCGCAGGCCCCCGGCCGCTCGTGCTGCCGCGAGACTGGTTGCTGCT